>Ga0255057_10000125_pt1 | contig 41734 bp, 37 predicted proteins | sample Cases_109_6_MG_FD_189022 | JGI IMG/M metagenome (GOLD analysis project Ga0255057, IMG submission 189022) | Seawater microbial communities from Amundsen Gulf, Northwest Territories, Canada - Cases_109_6 | ecosystem: Environmental > Aquatic > Marine > Gulf | place: Canada: Northwest Territories... | reverse complement strand
GTGTCGATCGCCTCCGGGTCGGCCACCCCCTCCATCAGGCAGAACACCGCCTCGTTGATCATCGGCATGAGGATACGGTTGGACACGAAGCCAGGGAAATCGTTGACCTCCACCGGTGTCTTTCCGAGCCGCTCGCAGAGCGCCACGGTGGCCTCCGTCGTCGCGTCGCTCGTCTCCAGCCCACGAATCACCTCGACGAGTTTCATGACCGGCACGGGGTTCATGAAGTGCATGCCGACGACGCGATCCGGACTCTCTACGCCGGAGGCAATCTCCGTGATCGAGATGGAGCTCGTGTTAGTGGCCAGGATCGTCTCGGGCCCGCTAACCTCCCCGAGCCTCGCGAAGATGTCATGCTTCAGCTCGGCCCTCTCCGGCACCGCCTCGACCACGAGCTGGGCGTCGTTCAGCCCGGCAGGATCCGTCGTCGTTCGGATGAGGGCCAGGGCGCCCTCGGCGTCTCCGGCGGAGATCTTCTCCTTCTTCACCTGCCGCTGGAGGTTGCCCTTGATCGTCCCGATCGCGCCTTCCAGGACGCCCGCGTCGACATCGACCAACAGCACGTCGAGCCCGGCCATCGAGCAAACGTGGGCGATCCCGTTCCCCATCGTACCCGCGCCGACTACCCCGACTCGCTGTATGGTTCGCCCCTCTGACACTTCTCAGCTCCTATCGTTGATCGCCCGGACCGGGCCGAGTGAAGCCTCGGCTTCCTCCATCCGTCATCGCGTACGTCATGCATCCGTCACGACGCGTCACGCGCCCGGCGCGCCGTGGGCCGCCTCATGGCCGGCGGCCGAAGCGCGAGGACGCGCAGGGCGAGCCCTGGCCGCTTTCGGGTCGTCACCCAGACGATGCCGGCAAGCGTCACTCCGGTCGCAACCCAGCTGGCTTCGGGCCCGAAGGACCCTCCGGTGAGTGAGCTCGATCCACTCAAGACCGCCTCGATCCCCGGAGTGTCCAGCGAGAAACCGGGAACGGCGTCATCCACACCGCTCACCGGCAGATCGGCGGCGACGCCCATCGCCCAGTTCCAGCCGAAATGAATACCCGTCACAAACCACAGGCTCATCGTCCGCCAAAGCGCGGCTCCCAGCAGGACTCCCGCGAGGGCGATGTTGACCAGAGCGAGAGGCGAGACATGGGGATTCAGGGCGTGAAGGCCGGCGAACACCACGGCCGTCAGCAGGACCGCCGCTGGTCCGCCGAGGGCTTCCGCGATCACCTGCAGCGGATATCCCCTGAGCAGCAACTCCTCGGCCAAGGCCGCCACCGCCAGGAAGGCGCTGAGCTCGAGCAACGTGCCGACGGCGTGTCCGGCGGTGGCAGGCTCTCGCGCCCAAGCGAGGGCCCCGGACACGACCATGACCAGGACCGCGAGGCCCATGAGCGAGATGCCAAGCAGCGCACCGCTGCCGAACGAGGAGGGGACGAGGCGGTCCACCGGCAAACCGAGCGCGGCCAAGGGCTTACCCTCCACGCCCTCCATCATGAACCAGCTCGCGATGCTCGCCGCCACCAGCGGCACCAGAAAGACCCAGCGCTCCGGCCAGGCGCCGGTGAGCCACGGCGCACCCAACCATTCCGCCAGCTGGTTGAGAACGAGCAGAAGGGTCAGGAATGCCACCACGAAGAGGCCGAGCCGCCAACCCGCGCGTAGGCGACCCGTCGACCCGCGCAGGATCACCGGGCTCTCACCGAGCTCGGGCGGCTAACCGAGAGCGCCGCGAAGACGAGCGCGCAACCGTCCCCCGATGAGGACGGCGAGCGCGATCTTCAGAACATCCCCCGGTAGAAACGAAAGCACGCCCACCCGGAACGTCACCGATCCTGCCCCGAGCGCGGCCAGCCAAGACATGCCGGCCAGGTGGATGAATGCGACACCCAGAACCGCCCCGGCGATCATGGGAAGAACTCCCCTGGATCTGCCGGCCGCCCAACCGGCGATTGCGGCCGCGACGGGAAATGCCAGCAGATAGCCTCCGGTCGGTCCGAGCAGATACGCCAGGCCTCCTCCGGCCATGAAAACCGGAAGGCCGGCGATGCCGGCCCCCAAGTAGAGCAACTGGCTGGACGCGCCCAGGCGCGGCCCGAGAGCGATGCCGCTCAGAAGGACCGCGAAGACCTGCAGGGTGAACGGGACCGCCGTGCCCGGCAGCGGCACCGCCAGCTTCGCTCCCATCGCCGTCAGCGCCGCGAAGACCACGACCGCCAACGCCCGCAGCAGACTCCGCTCAACGCGAGCCGTACGTGTTCCAGATGATATTGTTTTGTTTGCAGTTATCATAGTCAGTATCAAGCGAGTTCTACGCTCATGGCGACCGCGTTCCCGCCGCCCAGGCAGAGCGTTGCAAGGCCTTTGTCGACGTCCCGATCCCGCATCGCATAAACGAGCGTCGTGAGGATGCGCGCACCCGAAGCCCCTATCGGGTGCCCGAGCGCCACGGCTCCGCCCCGGACGTTCACGCGGTCCCAGTCCACCCCCAACTGACGGCCGTCGGCCAGGACCTGGACGGCAAACGCCTCGTTCATCTCGAACAAGCCGTAATCGGCCGCCGTAGTGCCCTCGGCCTCCATCAGCTTCCGCACGGCCACGACCGGAGCGAAAAAGAGGTCGCGGGGGGCCGTCGCGCCGACCGAATATGCCGAGATTCGTACGAGGATGTCCAGGCCGTTCGCCGCGGCGAACGCCTCGGAGGTGATAACCGTGGCCGCGGCTCCGTCGTTCAGGCCCGGGGCGTTGCCGGCCGTGACGCTGAGCTCCTGAACCTCGGGGGGGGCATCGGCACCGAACGCGGGCCTCAGTTTCGCCATGGCCTCCATCGATGTGTCCCGCCGCGGCGGCTCATCGGTGTCGACGACCACGGACCCCTTTCGGCCCGGCACTTCGACGGGAACGACTTCGGCGTCGAACTCACCGGCATCAATGGCCCGAACCGCCTTCTGGTGGCTACATACCGCGAACTCGTCCTGGTCTTCCCGACTGATCTCGGCCTTCATGGCCGTGTACTCCGCGTAGCCGCCCATGTGACACTCGCCGAAGGAACACCAGAGCCCGTCGTTGATCAGCCCATCGATCACCTGGCGATCGCCGAATTTGACCCCCGTTCGATACCCGCGAACGAGATAGGGGGCGTTCGACATCGACTCCATGCCTCCGGCGATGATCACCTGGTTGTCCCCGGCGCGAATGGCCTGGGCAGCCAGCATCGCGGCCTTCAGGCCAGATCCGCACACCTTGTTGATCGTGACGGCCGGAACCGTCTCGGGAACCCCTCCCAGGATGGCCGCCTGGCGGGCCGGAGCCTGTCCGACACCCGCCTGAACCACGTTCCCCATGATCACGTCCTGGATCTCCCCCACCGGCACACCCGACCTCTCGACCGCGGCCTCGATCGCCTTCGCGCCCAGCGCTGGAGCGGTCAGCGGGGAGAGCCCGCCCAGGAATCGGCCCGTGGGCAGGCGGGCCGCGCCGACTATGACCGCTGTATGATCCTTGGTCATTATCTTCACCGTCCTCTTGGCTTCGATCTTCGCACTCGCACCACCCGCACGCTACTCGCCGTCGTAGCGCACGTCCGTCAGCTCGCAGCCACCGCCCTCGCGAGGCCGCGCCACGCCCGTGGCCACCTTCGGATCGTGGCAGAGAACGATGTGCCAGTGCTCCGCTCCGGCCCGGGTCAGCCACGTGCGCTTGCTCTCCAGCGTGACCAGCGGCTCCACGTCGTAACCCATGATCCAGGGAAGCCGGAGGTGGGCGTTCGTCGGGGCGAGGTCCCCGGGATAGAACACCGTGTGTCTTCCCGCACGCACGATCACCGACTGGTGGTAGGGGGTGTGGCCCGGTGTGCGCACGGCGGTGATCCCCGGCACCACCTCCACGTCCTCGTCCACGAACTCCAACACGCCCGCCTCCGCCAACGGCGCGAAACTCTCTGGTAGATAGCTGGCTCTTACCCGTTCATTCACCTCGTGTGCAAACTCCCATTCGCCACGTCGAACCAGGTGGCGGGCCCGGCTGAACGAAGGGCGGATCGCTCCGTCATCGCAAAGTGTGGTGCTCCCGCCGGCATGATCGAAGTGAAGATGGGTGCAGATGATGAGGTCCACGTCTTCGGGCTCCACGCCGGCCTCCCTGAGCGAATCTTCCAATCTCGTAGGCCGGCCCGCGTTACGAATCCCGTAGATCTCCTGGAACTTCTCATCCTCCTTGTTGCCCAGTCCCGTATCCACCAGCACCACCTCCCGACCGGTCTCTACGAGCAGGCAGCGCATGGCCAACGGTATCCGGTTGCGCTCGTCCGCCGCGATCTGGCGCGTCCACAGCGGCTTCGGAACGACCCCGAACATCGCGCCCCCATCCAGTTTGAGCCGACCGGCATCCACCGTGCGAACGCGCACCCCACCGTCCTCGCACACGATCATCCGATCCCCCGCCGTCGCCGCCGGCGCTTCGGACGCTCGGACAACCAACTCTGCAGCTCAGCCCAGTGCTCCACACCCTCCCGCTCGACCTCGGCCAGCAGCCGGATGAGCAGGAGCGCTGTCGCCCGGGCATCTCCCCAGGCGCGATGACGGCCGTCGATCTCGATTCCGTAATACCTCGCAAGGGAGTCGAGGCCACGACGGTGTAGGCCCGGCAGTGCCTTCCGGGCCAGCCGGACGGTGCAAAGTCGCGGTCCGTTCGGGATCATCATCCGGGCCCGCTGAATCTCGGCACTCACGTAGGCCCAGTCGTAGGCCGCGTTGTGAGCCACGAACACGCGGCCCTCCAGCTTCTCCTTGAGATCGTCGCAGATATCTCGAAACCTGGGCGCATCCGACACCATCTCGTCGGAGATGCCGGTGAGCTCCGAGACCCAGCGCGGCACGGGACGATCGGGGTTTACGAGCGTGGTGAACTCCTCCCGTATCGCCCCGCCCCGAACCTCCGCCAGCGCAATCTCTATGATTCGGCCGCCGCTTGAGACCGGTATGCCGGTCGTCTCGACATCCACCACGGCGAACGACACCGTATCCAGCCGTCGCTCTGCTTTCGAGGGTGGCGTCGCGAGCCGCCAAACGCCGTCGCCGTCGACCTCCACCCGGTGATCTTCGGCTAGCAGCTCGAACACGAGGCGTGCCGCCAACCCAGGAGGCCCGTTTCTCAAACCAAAGACGCGGCCGGCGATCTTGGAGGTGTGCTGCGGCCTTTCCTCGATCAGGCTGAGCGCATGTGAGACGAGTGATGAGCTCTCCGAGAAGCGCAGGCCCGGATCGTTCACCCGGCCGCCCTCATGCGTGGGAGCGCTCCCCGTCGCGGGAAGAGGTGAGCGCGAACGTGAGCCCCTCGAGCTCCTGGCTCGAGATCAGCGCCTGCTTTCCGGCGACGTCCCCGAGCAGACGGAGGTATAGAGAAAGGCGGCGAACGGCCGACTCGGAGATCTTCTTCACACTCCCAAGACGCTTGTGAAATCCTTCACCAGCAAGATATGAACGCTACTTCCGCTTCTCAACATGACCGCTCAGGCCGCGGGCAAGCGCACGCAGTTCCTGTGGATGAAGCTTCTCGGGCCGGTCGCTAGGATCGAAGCCGATGATCGCCGCGAGCTGCTCGACCTCCTGCTGGGACAGACGGTACTCCGGGGCGCTTCGCAGGATCTTCTGCAGCTGCTTGCGCCGCTGGCCGAAAACCACCCGCGTCAGCCGGCGCAGCGCCGCCTCCTCCTCGGCGACCGGCGCCCCGGGATCGGGATCGATCACGACGACGGCCGAGTCCACCGCGGGCACGGGGCGGAACGCGTTCCTGCCGATGCGAAAGGCGACCCTCGGAGCTCCCCGGACCTGCACCCCGACGCTCAACGCACCGTACGTCTTCGACCCCGGCTCAGCCACGATCCGCTCAGCCACCTCCCGCTGCACCGTAATCACGACGCGTTCCGATGGAGGGCGCATGTCCAGAATGCGAAACAGAAGCGGAGTCGTGATCGCGTAGGGTAGATTGGAGAGCACCCGGTAGGCCCGGCCGGCCGGAATCAGCGCCGAGAGGTCGACGTCGAGGGCATCATCGTGAACCACCCGCACGCTCTCGTTATCGGCGAACCTGTCTCGCAGGTCCGGGGCCAGATGATCGTCCTTCTCAACGAGGACGAGGTCAGCCACCCTGCCAGCGAGGCGACCGCCCAGTTCCCCGTGGCCCGCCCCGATCTCGAGCACCACGTCCTGCGGAGGCGCATCCAGCTCCCGGATGATCTTCTCCTGCAGGTTCCGGTCGATCAGGAAGTTCTGGCTGAGCGACCGCTTGGCTCGCCGATGTTCGGGCGCTTCGGCTCTCATCGCTCCCTCTCAGCCGGCTCCTTCGCGGCTGGCCGTCAGTCGGCCATGAGTGCGGTGATGCAGGCGACGTAGACGATGTCCTCCGCGACCGCTCCGCGGGACAGATCGTTCAGTGGACGTGCCAAGCCCTGCAGAATCGGGCCCAGAGCTTCCGCTCCGGCCAACCGCTGTACGAGCTTGTAGGCGATGTTGGCGGCGTCCAGGTCCGGGAAGATGAGCACGTTCGCGTCGCCACCCAGGGGCGAACCGGGAGCCTTGCGTGCCGCGACATTCGGCATGAGTGCCGCGTCGACCTGCAGCTCTCCGTCCGCGACGAAGGAGGGACAGCGCTCCCGGAACAGCCGGAAAGCCTCGCGAACGCGGTCGACCGAGGACCCCTCGGCGGAGCCGTGCGTGGAATAGGAGAGGAAGGCCACGCGCGGTTCGTCTCCGACGATCGTGCGGCGTGCTCGCGCCGCCTGCTCCGCGATCTCGGCGAGCTGGCCGGGCGTCGGATCGGGGAGCACGCCGCCGTCAGCGAACGTGAGCACGGAGTATCCCACCGGCGTCGGCTCGCGCAGCAGCATGTAGAAGGCGCTGGACACGACCTCCGTCCCGGACGCCATCCCTATGCAACGGAGCCCGGCCCGAATCACTGCCGCCGTCTCGGCCTCGGCACCGGCCACCGCCCCGTCCAGCCAGCCTGAACGAACGAGGCCCGCCGCCACCTCCAGCGACGACCCCTCATCGCACTCTTCGAGCGCCGCCACCCATGCATCGGCAGGCGGACGGACGACGTCCAGGCACTCGACGTCAGGCAGAACCTCGCGGAACCGGTCGAGCTCGGCGCCCGAACCCAAAGCCACCGGGTGCACGATGCCTTCGACCGAAAGCCGGGCGATGGCCTCGATCGTCCGCTCGTCGCTGAGCTCCGGAAACCCGATTCGCCGCCCGAGAGAGGCCGCTCGCGTAGTGAGCGACCTCAGAAACTCCGCCTGCCCGCTCGACGCGGCTTCCGCGGGCGGCGTCCGGACGCTCCCCGGCCTCATCCGCCGGCAACACTCGGACCGAGGCGAGCCACCATCGCTTCCAGGACTATGGGAGGAACGAAGGCGGTCACGTCGCCTTTGAGGCGGGCCACTTCGCGGACGAGGGAGGAGCTCAAGAAGGTGTATTTGTTGTCCGGCGTCATGAAGATCACCTCGATCTGCGGCCAGAGCGATCGGTTCATGAGCGCCATCTGGAACTCGTACTCGAAGTCGCTCACGGCCCGGAGACCGCGAATGATGATCGGGGCGGCCGATGTGCGAGCGAAGTCCACGAGAAGCCCTTCGAACGACGAGATCGTGACTCTCGGCTCGTCGTCATAAACGCGCTCCAGGGTCGCGATTCGTTCCTCCAGGTCGAAGAGCGACGTCTTCGGCTGGGTCGCCGTCTCGGCCACGGCCACGATCACCCGGTCAACCAGCTTCAGGCTCCGGCGTACGATATCGTCGTGCCCCAGCGTGATGGGGTCGAAGGAGCCCGGATACACCGCGGTCCTCTCCGCTCTGCTCACTGATCCGTCTCCCTTTCTGAGCCGGTCTTCCCGGCTGTCAGGAACGTCAGCTCGACATCGCCGTAACGACGCGACCACGAGATCTCGCGCTCGCCGGCCAGGGCTCCGGGCTCGTGCTCGACGCAAAGGACGTCGGCGAACGGTCGCTCTCGGAACAGGTCGACCAGACGGTTCGCGAGTCCCTTACGATACGGCGGGTCGGCCAACGCCACATCCCACCGGCGATCCCGGTGCGACTCCAGGAACGCGAACACGTCGCCGCGCCGCAGACGTCCGCGGTCGCTCACTCCCAACCCCTCCAGGTTCGACCTCAGAGCAGCGACCAGCCGGCGGTTGGTCTCCACGAAATCGACCCGGGTCGCTCCTCGCGATAGCGCCTCGATCCCCAGGGCGCCCGACCCGGCGAACAGGTCGATCACGACCGCCCCCTCGAGTCGAGTGCCGAGCGCGCTGAACCAGGCCTCCCGCACTCGATCGGTCGTCGCGCGGAGCTCCGGCCACCTGGGGACGAGGATCACGCGGCCGCCGAGCTCTCCGGCGACGATGCGCAGTCTCAAGCGCCGCGGGCGTCCAAAAGGCGAGCCTGGATACGGCGTCGGCCCCGCCAGTGGTCCTCAACCAGCTCGAAGGCGAGCTCCCAGCTGCCTTCCCGCAGTTCGGCGGCTCGGTCGCCCATCCCGAAGCCGATTGCCTGAAGCCTCCCGCCCTCCTCGCTGAGGACGGAAGCCCTGAGGTGGGATCCGTCTGCGCCCACTCGGACGAGATCCTCGAAGCGCACGTCCCTCGCGAGAAGGACGGGTCGCGGATTCCCGAAACCGAAGGGCTCCAGGTGACGCAGCCAGATGCGGATCGAATCTTGGGCCTCGGTGAGCGTAACCTGCAGGTCGATCTCCAGCTCCTGCGGCTCACCCGCCACGGGCCTCTCCTCCGCCGGGGCCGCGTCGGCCGGATCATCGCCCGGGGCCGCGCCGGCCGACAGGGCGGACACTTCGCTCAGGAACCGCCGCCTGAACTCCTCGAGGGCCTCCCGCCGGACATCCAGCCCCGCCGCTTCGCGGTGCCCTCCGTAACGCTCGAGCAGAGCCGAACACTCATCGAGGACGCCGATCAGATTGGCACCCCCTGCGGAGCGGGCCGAGCCCCTTCCGAGATCCCCGTCGAAGCTGATGATGATCGTGGGTCGGCAGAAGCGCTCGGCGATCCGCGAGGCGACGATGCCGAGCACCCCGGGGTGCCAATCGTCGCTCCACAGCACGAACGCCGAATCTCCCTCCGGGTCGAAGCTCTCCCTCAGCTGCGCCTCTGCTTCTTCGGTCACTCGCCGGTCGGTGGCGCGCCGCCGCCGATTGTGGTCCTCCAGCTTCTGCGCCATCGTCTCGGCCTCCGCCGCATCCTCGGTGAGCAGCAAGCGGAGGCCCTCTTCGGCTGCTCCCACGCGCCCCGCCGCGTTCAGGCGCGGAGCGAGCTGGAAAGCCACGTCCTCCGCGGGGACCCGGTCGTCGAGGGGCGTGACCCGCGCCGCCGCCATCAGAGCCCAGAGACCCCGGTTCCTAGTGCGGGCCAGCACCCGCAGCCCAGCCCTCACCAGGGTCCGATTCTCCCCGACCAGGGGACCCCTGTCGGCGATCGTCCCGATCGCGACGAGGTCGAGGTGACGATTCAGCGAACCTGCAGGCCGGCCCGCCCTGCGGTGGAGCGCCGTAAGTAGCTTGAAGGCCACGCCGACTCCGGTGAGGCCGTCGAACGGGTACTCGCTGTCGGCACGGTGCGGGTTCACGATGGCGCGAGCCGCCGGGAGTCGGAGACCCGGTCTGTGGTGGTCGGTCACGATAACGTCAAGCCCGGCTTCGTTCGCCGCGTCGATTGCCTCCACAGCCGTCATCCCGCAGTCGGCAGTGAGGATGAGTCGCGCACCTATCTCCTCCGCCCTGGCCAGGCCGGCCGGTCCCAGATCGTACCCGTCCCGCAACCGGTGCGGGACGAAGGCGTCCACCCGTCCGCCGAGCTCTCGCAGGCCGCGGGCCAGTAAGGCCGCCGCGGTCATGCCATCCACGTCGTAGTCGCCATGTACGAGGATCGTCTCCTCCGCATCGATCGCCTCCTGAACGCGGTCGACCGCGGTCGTCAGGTCCGGAAGTGATTCCGGAGCCGAGAGCGTCTCGAGGCGGGGGCGAAGGTAGTCGCGGGCCGCGTCCGGATCGCGGCAGCCGCGGCGAACCAGGAGCTGGCAGAGGAGTGAGGGAAGCTGGAGGGATTCTCGGAGCGCCTCTACGGCGGCGGCGGAGACCGGTCTCGGCTCGATCCAGCGACGGCGAGGTCGAACGGCCTCTGTCACCCGCAGCTCACTCGACAGGATAGAGGATGATCCCGCAGCCCTCGCAGAGGTGGAGCCGGCTTCGTGAGCGAATCTCGGCCTGACGCTGCTTCGGAATGAAGGTGTAGCAGTGACCGCAGACGCCATCGGGGGTGAGGGCGGCCAACACATGGCGGGTCTTGCCGCCCCGAACCGATTCGTAGAGGCGAAGCGCCTGCCCATCGAGCCTCAGCTCACGGTTCGCGCGGCGATCCCGCTCTACCAGGATCTCCGACTCCAGCTCCGCTCGGCGCGCGTTCGTCTCGCTCTTCAGGCTCTCGTAGGCAGCCCGCTCCTCCGTGAACTGGCCCTTCAGAACGGAGAGCTTCGCCTTCGCCTCCTCGACCTCTTGCATCTCCTGCAACTGCTCGTCCTCGGCAGCCTCCAGATTCCGTCGGGCCGCGTCGGTCTCGGCTCGCACGGCCGTATGCTGCTTCAGGTTTTGCACTTCCTGCCCTCGTTGCTGAAGTCGCTTCAGGGTCTCGCGTCCCGCCTTCGCGGCGCGCTCCGACTTGCGGAGGCGGCTCTCGGCCTTTTCCGAACTTTTGGCGACGGCCTCGGCCCGCACTTCCAATTCGGCCATCCGACGCTCCGACTCGAAGAGCTCGGGCGAAAGAGCCTCGAGCTGCGCCGCGAATCCGGCTATGTTACGGTCGATTTCCTCGAGGCTCCGAAGCGCCTCGAAAGTGCCTAGGGCCGATGTATCATCCATTTCCTTTCCACTCTTCCAAGTCGGACGGCTCGGGACGTTCCAGCCAGTCCAGGACGAGGGCCAACCTCGCCTTCTCGGATTCCGGCAGTCCGGCCCGTATCTCCAGCTGCTCCCGTAGAAGCTCTCTCTTCTGGGCCTCGTCGGCCATCTTCATCTCCCGTCGGATCTCCCTCAGGCGACGCTCGGCCGGCCGGCAGATGAGCCGCTCCACGGACGCCTCGTAGATCTCCTCCGGGTGCGTGAGCTCGGTGGCGTCACCGAGCAGCCCTTCGACGAGCCCCCGGAGATCGCTCGGAACGGCTTCGATGAGCCCCGCGGCTTCCGCGCCCTCGCCCTTCCGGTACCTGTCGCTCAGGGCACCGAACAGCGCGCGATACGCCGGGTGCTGAAAGTGCTCGGTTCTTACGCCATCATCCAGGGCACGGCAAATCCAGGCACGCTCCGTCGCACCCTCGGTCAACAAGGCATCTCTCACCAGAAGCAGGAGAAGGCTGTTCTCAGCCCCCGCCTCGCGGTCGCCGCGGGCTTTCCCGGAGCCTTGTCGGGGCCGCTGCAGCGGACGTGAGCGCAGGGCGACGCGCTTCGGCTCCCTGGCCACTTCGTGCACGATCGTCTCACGGCGCACCCCGGTCGTCTCGGCGGCCCGGCCGATATAGATGTCACGAAGCGCAGGATCGTGCACGGCCCGCAACGTGCTCAGCAGATGATCCAGCGCCGTGCGCCGTCCCTCGGCAGAGTCGAAGTAGCCGCGCTCGCCGAGCATCCGAAGCTTGAGCTCCAGCGCATCCATCGCGTCGTCCAGCAAGACAGAGAACCGCTCCCTGCCCAGCCGACGAACGAGCGAGTCGGGGTCCTCCCCCGAAGGAAGCGTGACGATGAGGGGGTGGACGCCGGCCTCGAGCAGCGTGTCCGCCGCGCGAAAGCTCGCCTTGCGACCTGGTGTGTCGGAATCATAGGCCAGGTATGCCTGCGGCGCGTACCGGCCGATCAGTGCCGCCTGTGGCCTGGCGAGCGCGGTCCCGAGCGGCGCCACGACGTTCTCGAAGCCGTGGCGGTTCACCGTCACGGCATCCATGAAGCCCTCGACGACGACGGCGGCCTTCGAGCGGCGCATGGCGTGGCGTGCCGCGTTCAACAGATACAGCGAGCGACCCTTTTCGAAAATCGGCGAATCGGGCGAGTTGATATACTTGGGTGCCTCCCGGTCCTCGGGTCCGAGTATCCGTCCCCCGAAGCCCATTGGGCGGTCCTGCAGATCCCGGATGGAGAAGATGAGGCGGCTTCTGAAGCGATCGTAGGGATCGGCGGCGCGCTCGCTCGTGGCCAGCAGTCCCACCTCAAGAAGCGCCGTTTCGTCGATGCCCCGCTCGCGCGCCGCGTCCCTGAGCCCTCGCCAACCCTCCGGGGCGAATCCGACCGCGAAGCGATCCGCTGTCTCGTCATCGATGCCGCGGCCCGCCAGGTAGTCTCGTGCGGCCCGGCCTTCTTCGCTCCGCCGGCGAGCCAGAAACCACTCCTCCGCGAAAGCGGTGACCTCGCGAAGACCGGCATACGGATCGGGCCCGCGGTCCCTCTCATCCGGAACCACCACACCCACGCGCTCGGCCACGTGCCGGACGGCCTCCGGGAAATCGAGGCCGAGGCGCTGCATGACGAAGGAGAAAACGTCCCCACCCTCCCCGCAGACGAAGCACTTGTAGATCCCTCGATCCGCGTCGATCGAGAAGTTCGGGCCCTCCCCGCCGTGAAGCGGACAGGGGCCGCGGTAGCTCTTACCGACGCGCTTGAGCGAGACGTGCTCGCCGCAGATCTCGACGAGGTCGGCGCGGGCCCGAACCTCTTCGACGAGGGCGTCGCTTACCACGAATGCACTTCCTGCGGGCTCTTCAACCGGCGTCCGACAAGTCCACGACGGTCACGCCGCTTCCACCCTCCTGATGCGTGCCGAGGCGAAAGCTCGGGATTCGCCGATCGCCGGCCAACAGCTCCTGCACGCGTCGGCGGAGCGCTCCCGTTCCTTTTCCATGTATGATGCGCAGCGACGGAAGATCCGCCTGGATCGCCGCGTCGAGCGCAGGCAGCAGGACGGCATCGATCTCCTCGACGCGAAGTCCTCGGAGCTTCACCTCGTGGCTCGCTTCCAACACCGGCGCCGGGAGCGTCCCTCGGCGCGCCGGCTTCTCCTCGCCCCCCTCCTGCAACCGGAGGACGTGAGGGACCACGGTGATGCGCACGCCTCCCAGCTCCACGATGGCGCGGTCGTCACTCAGCTCCAGGAGCCGGCCCACCCCGCCGAGCGAAGCGACCCGAACGGCATCTCCGACCTGTAGAGAAACCGGCGAGGCGACCTCGGAGGGCTCGGGGGCACCGACTCTCAAATCATCGATCGCGCGCTCGACGGCCCGGCGCGCCTCGGTCGCGGCCGCCGCGGACGCTTCGCTCACGCGGCTCCGCTGCTCCGGGGGAGCGGAGCGGAGGCCCTCCATCACTTCGGCTATTCGTGCCGTCAGTCCGGCGATGGCGTCCTCGACCTCTTTCCTCGCGTCGAGCAGGTAACGCTCGGCGTTCTGGCGCGCCCCCCGCTCGAGCGCCCGTTCACGACGCTCCAGCTCCGCCTGGAGGCGCTCCGCTTCCGCCACGCGCTCCGCCTGGCGGTCTTGCTGCCTCTCCAGCTCACCTCTCCCACGCTCCAACGTCGTCCTGAGGGCCTCGACCTCCTCCTCGCGCTCCTCCAGCTCCGAGAGGACAACCTCCAGGGCGCGGGATTCGTCGGTCAGTCGGCCTCTGGCCTCCACCAGAACATCCTCCGGTATGCCGAGCCGCTCAGATATCTCCAGAGCATAGCTGCGGCCTGGCCGATCGCGTAAGAGCCGGTAGGTCGGCCTCAGCGTGCTCGGGTCGAACTGGAGAGAGGCGTTCACGATCCTCGGATCGTCTCCGGCCAACGTCTTCAGATCGCCAAGATGGGTGCTTACCGCCGTGAGCGCCGCCTGTCCAGCCAGGCGCAGGAGCATCGCGGCCGCCAGGGCCGCGCCCTCCTCGGGATCCGTGTTGCTGCCGATCTCGTCGACGAGGACGAGCGACTGGCCGTCGCTCCTTTCCAGAATCTCCCGAAGGATGCCGATCTGCGCACTGAACGTCGACAACGAGGCTTCGATCGACTGCTCGTCACCGATGATCGCGAAGAACCTCCGAAAGACGGGCAGGCGCGTCCCCTCGCCCACCGGCGGCACGATGCCGCTCTGAGTCATCGCCGATATCAGCCCGAGGGCCTTCAGGAGGACGGTCTTGCCGCCGGCGTTCGGCCCGCTCACGAGCAGCACGGTCTCGGACGGCTCGAGCTCGAGGTCGAAGGAGACGGCCCCTTCCTCGACCGCAAGAAGGATCGGGTGGTAGCCCTGCCGAACGCGGTACGGACCCCGTTCAACCTCCCCGCCGGCACGCGGACGCGAGCCGCCGTGCTCCAGCGCGTAGCGCGCGCGTGCGAAGAGCGAGTCAAGCTCCGACAGCGCCTCCAGGCTCTCTCTCAGCTCGGCGGCGAACGGCCGAAGCTCTTCCGTCATCTCCGCAAGCACCCTATTCACCTCACGGCGTTCCGCGAGCTCCAGCTCTCGAATCCGGTTCATGGGCTCGATCACCGACGTGGGCTCGATGAACAGGGTTTGTGAGCTCGCCGACTCGTCGTGGACGATCCCACCAACCCGGGATCGCCCTTCCCTTCGGATCGGCACGCAATACCGTCCATTCCGCACGGTGACCGAGGCGTCGGGGACGCGAAACCGCTCCGGCAGCTCTGCCGAGAACCGTTCGAGCCGGCTCACGAGCGAGCTCCGCTCGGCTCTCATCTGCCGCCGCAGCCTGCCCAGCGCCGGAGAGGCGCCGTCGGCGACATCGCCGGATGGGTCGATCGAGCGCTCCAGCCGCTCCTCCTCCGTCTTCCGTTCCAGGAGGCGCCCACCCAGAGCTGCCAACCGGCGGAAGTCATCCGATCGGCGGACGAGGTCGTGGCGGGCCCGCCGAGACGACGAGAGCAATACTCCCACATCTTTCAACGCCGCCTCGTCGAGCACGGAGCCGTCGACATCGAGGCGCCTGAGCGCTCCACGGGCATCCGGGATGGGGGGAGGCACCCACTCGGAGGTGCGGAGGAGAAACGTGACCATGTCATCGGCCGCGGCCAGCGCTTCCTCCACATCCTCCCGATGGGAGAGCGGCCGGAGCGCCCTGACTCGCTCGGCGCCCAGCGAGCTACCCGCGTGGCCGGCCACGAGCTCCAGAGCACGCGGAAACTCGAGGAGCCGAAGGGCGTGGTCACGAGCGCTCTCGGCCGCAGCCGAGACGGCCGGGCCCTCGTTCATCTCAACCGGGCGGCCAACGTAGCCTGCGCCCTCCGAGCAGATGGAAGTGCAGGTGGGGCACGGTCTGCCCACCATCCGACCCGGTGTTCACAACGACCCGGTACCCGGCTTCCAGACCCTCCTGACGCGCCATGGAGGCCGCCGCCCTGAGCAGCTCGCCGGCCAGCTCGGTCCGTGACTCGTCGAGCGCCGAGAGACTCTCTATGTGCTCGCGCGGCACGACGAGCACGTGCGTCGGCGCCTGGGGGTTGACGTCGCGAAAGGCGATCCATCGGTCCCCCTCGCCGATCACCTCGGCCTCGACCTCTCCTTTCGCGATCCCACAGAAGATGCAGTTCATGAAGCCACCTCCGCGTCGCTCTCTCGGGAGCGCTCGCGCCGGGCCAACGGCGTGGGCGGCCCCGCGATCAGACTGACGGCGGAGGCGGCCGCGATCGCCGCCGTCTCGAACCGCAGAACCCTCTCGCCGAGCGTCGCGAGGCAAAAGCCCGCGGCCCGACATGCGGCCTGCTCCGCCGGTGCCATCCCTCCCTCGGGCCCGACCAGGAGGCGGATCCAGCCGTTGGCCCCGGGCCGGTTCGCCAGCAGCTCCGGCAGCGAATCTTCCCCGTGCTGCACCAGAGCGACTCGCAGATCGTCTCGCCTCGAAGCCAGACCCGGCAGGTACTCCTCGAGAGGGCAAGGCGCCCCCATCGTCGGGAGCCGGGAGCCTCCGCACTGTGTGAGGGCGGCGGCCGCCCTGCGCCTCGCCTTCTCCCAAAAGACGGGCGCCCGGGCGGCATCCGATACGGAGTTGGAGCGCCGGAACTCGATCGGCTGTAAGCCCAGCACGCCGAGTTCGACGGCCTTTTCGACGAGCCAGAGGGTTCGCTGCTTGGAGCCAATGCCGAACGCCAGCTCCACGTTCAGATCGGGGGGCGGAGAGATCGTCTCTAGAAGCACGCACCGGGCCCGATTGCCCGTGAGCGAGTCCAGCCGAGCCGCCCACAACCCACCTTCCCCGTCCGTAAGACGGAACTCCGCGCCGGGCCGGAGCCGCGCGGCGCGGATGTGCCGGACCTCATCGCCGTCAACGGTCACCGGTGTCCCGGGATGCGGCGGAAGGCCGGGCACGTAGAGGGTCGTCCAAGCGCTCATGGAGCTTCGTTGCCTCGCATGAGGTGAAGCTAGGCCTCGGCCGCTACGAGCGTAAAGGCACCGGCCCACCAACCTTCGTCGGTGCTCGTGTGCCCGACCTCGAGACCGGCGAGCCTGGCCGCACGTCGAACGGCGGCAGCTTCCTCTTCCAGGAGCCCGGCCACGATCAGCTCGCCGCCCTCCTTCATCAGTGACGCGAGCGCCGGCAGCAGGGGCTCAACGAAGCTTCGCTCGACGTTCACGATGATCACGTCGAACGCGACCCCGCGCAGAAGGTCGAGGACGCTCCGAGTGATCTGGAGGTGCACGACCCGCACCCGGGTATCGACGCCGTTGCGCCGCAGATTGCTCTCCGCCGTGCGCACGGCTTCCACATCGGCCTCGACAGCCAGCACCTCGGCGCCGAGCTTGGCCGCGACGATGGAAAGGATCCCGCTGCCCGCGCCGATGTCCAGGACCTTCTTCCCGGCTCTCGCCGTGTTGGCGAGGAGGCGGATCGCCGTCCGCGTGCTCCCGTGCTCGCCGGTGCCGAACGCCATCTCCGGATCCAACTCGACGAGAATCTCCGGGGATTCGACCGTCGCTGCCGTCCAGGATGGTGCGACGACCACTCGATCGCCAACCCTTCGAGGACCCAGCCCCTGCCGCCACGCTCGGAGCCAATCCTCGTCGGGAGCGATCGAGCAGGCTATCCGGAGGGAGTCGCCGAAGCGCGCCGCGAGCTCCTCGCGCACGCGTTGTTCAGCCGATGCAGGTTGCTCGGCAAGCCAGAGCCACGTCGCCCACCCTCCGTCCGGCATCTCCTGGACGCTGCTACCGCCCAGCTCGAGCAGGGCGTTCGCTACCACATGACCGGGCTCGTGGCCAGATACGGTGACGATCAACCACTCCCCGGCGCTTGTCGGACGCCGCTGGGCGAGGTCGTCTTTATTCCTTGAATGCTCGGGCATAGCTTAGGGCGACTCCTGACCCAACCATGGTGGCTAACCAGTCAATGACGGACAAGCGACGTGCCTCCACGCTGCGAGCGTAGATTGCGGTTTGTCTCGGCGGAGTCGAGCCGAAGCCCCGGCTCGCGCTTCGATGTGCGCATCACGCTCGCGCTTCAGGATCCCGGCGAAGACTCCGACGCATCGGAGAGCCGGTACGTGGGCGAGGCGAGCGGCGTAGGCGACGTCATTCTGGAGCCGCGACTCGCGGTCGAGGCCACGCTCACTGCGATCGCCGAGGCGACCGGCGACCCCGGATACTTTCGCCTCCTCGGCATCAAGGTCGTGCACGCGTTCGACACTCGAGTGGTCCTGGTCTGCCTGCGCACCTCGGACGACCGGTCTGCGCAGGTCGTGGGCGCCGTTCCCCTCAGCGGAGCGATGGCACGGACGGCGGCGACGGCGACGCTGGACGCGACGAACCGACTCGTCGACCTAGTGCTCGACCAGGCGGAGGACGAGACGGCCGGCGGGAAGGCCAACGAGACGGCCGACGGGAAAGCCGGCGAGACGAAGGGCGAGACGGCCGGCGAGAAGTGAGCCGCGAGGCATGGGCATGAGCACCGGCCGAGGTCCGGGCAGAGAGCCGAGCAGATGGGAGAGCGAGTGACCGAGCGCGAGAACGAAGCCGAAGCCGAGACGGGAGGCGCGACGGGGGTGCTGGTGGAACGCGACGCAGACGTCGACCTGCAGGACGTGCCGATCGAGGAACTCTCGATCAATACCATTCGCACGCTCGCCATGGACGCTGTGCAGCAGGCGAACTCCGGTCATCCCGGCACCCCGATGGCGTTGGCGCCGATCGCCTACACGCTGTACGCCCGGCAGATGCGCTACAACCCGCTCAATCCGGACTGGTTCGATCGCGATCGCTTCGTCCTCTCGGCGGGGCACGCCTCCATGCTCCTCTACGCCACCCTGCACCTGACCGGATTCGACCTTTCGCTGGAGGAGTTGCGGAGCTTCCGGCAGTGGGGGAGCCGGACGCCGGGCCACCCCGAGGCCTTCCACACGCCCGGTGTGGAGACGACGACCGGGCCGCTGGGACAGGGAATGACCGCATCGGTCGGCATGGCGCTGGCGGAAGCGCATCTGGCGGCGGTCTTCAACCGCCCCGGCCATCGTATCGTGGACCATCATACCTACGTCATCTGCTCGGACGGAGACATGATGGAAGGGGCCTCGCACGAGGCCGCTTCGCTGGCGGGCCACCTCGGCCTCGGCAAGCTGATCTGGCTGTACGACGACAACCGAATCACGATCGAAGGGAGCACGGACCTCGCGCTCTCCGACGATGTCGAGCGCCGCTTCGAAGGATACGGGTGGCACGTCCAGAACATCGGCGATCGAGCCAACGACCTCGACGCGCTGGGCGCCGCTATCGCGTCGGCCCGGGACGAGGGCTCGCGCCCTTCACTCATCGTCGTGCGCTCGCACATCGCCTACGGATCTCCCCACAAGCAGGACACGGCCGACGCCCACGGGACCCCGCTCGGTGAAGAGGAGATCCGCCTGACCAAGCGCGCGTACGGCTGGCCGGAGGACGCGAAGTTCTTCGTCCCGTCCAGGGTCACCGATCACATGGATTTCGGGGAGCGCGGCCAGGAGCTCGAGGGTGAGTGGAAGACCCGACTTGCCACGTACGCGGACGCCTACCCGGAGGAGGCCGCCGCCCTGGAGCTCGCGGTCGCGGGCGTCCCTCCCGACGGCTGGGACAGCGAGATCCCGCGTTTCGCGCCCGAGGATGGACCGATCGCCACGCGCGCCGCCTCGGGGTTGGTCCTGAACGGTCTCGCCAACCGGATCCCGTGGCTCATCGGAGGGAGTGCGGACCTGGCCGGCTCGACGAAGACGATCATCGCGAGCTCCGGGAGCCTGTCGGCGGAATCACCCGGGGAGCGCAACCTTCACTGGGGTGTTCGCGAACACGGTATGGCCGGGGCGTGCAACGGCATGGCGCTGCACGGCGGCGTCCGCCCGTACGCCGCCACGTTCTTCATCTTCACCGATTACTCCCGCCCCGCCATCCGGCTCTCCGCCATGATGGGCCTGCCCGTCATCTACGTGATGACGCACGACTCGATCGGACTCGGGGAGGACGGTCCGACGCATCAACCGATCGAGCACCTGGCTTCTCTGCGTGCCATGCCGGGCTTGCGGCTGATTCGGCCCGCCGACGCGACGGAGGTCGCCTGCGCCTGGCGGGCGGCGATCGAGCGCCTGGATGGTCCGACGATGCTCGTGCTGTCGCGCCAGAAGCTTCCGATCCTCGACCGTTCGGTGCTCGGCGGGGCGGCCGGCCTGAGAAAGGGAGCCTACGTGCTGAAGCAAGAGGCGGGAGACCGGCCCGACATCATTCTGATCGCGAGTGGGTCCGAGGTGCCGCTCGCCCTGGAGACGGGTGAGGCGCTGGCAACGGACGGCGTGGATGCTCGGATCGTGAGCATGCCGAGCTGGGACCTGTTCCGGGAGCAGGCGGCCGAGTACCGGGACGCCGTGCTCCCCCCGGAGATCGAGGAACGTCTGGCGATCGAGGCGGGCGCCACCCAGGGCTGGCTGGAGTGGGTCGGAGACCGAGGAGCGGTGATCGGCATCGACCGGTTCGGGGCCAGCGCTCCCTCGCCGGAGCTGTTCCGCCAGTTCGGCTTCACCGTCGAGAACGTGCTCGAGCATGCCCGACGCGTGCTCGGGGACGCCTAGGAGTCGACCATGCGCATTGCGATCGGCTCGGACCACGCGGGCTTTGGCTACAAGGAGACTCTCGCCCTCCTGATGCGGGAGGAGGGCCACGAAGTCACGGATGTGGGCACGTACGACACGGTATCGGCGGACTACCCGGACTACGCCGAGAAGGTGGCCCTCGCGATCCGGAACGGTGAGGCCGACCGCGGAGTTCTGATCTGTGGGAGCGCGGTGGGCGTCTGCGTGGCGGCGAACAAGGTTCCCGGCGTGCGCGCCGGCGTGTCCCACGACACCTACTCGGCCCACCAGGGGGTCGAGCATGACGACATGAACGTGCTCTGCATGGGAGAGCGGATCATCGGCATCGAGCTGGCCCGAGAGATCCTGCGCACATTCCTGAGCGCCCGCTACGAGGCGGAGGAACGGTTCCAGCGCCGGCTTGACAAGGTGCTGGCCATCGAGAAGAACTGGCTGAAATGAACCCACTTCACGAGCTGCTGAGCCACGGCCAGAGCTACTGGCTGGACAATTTGACGCGCGGGATGATCCGCTCTGGCGAGCTTGAGCGACGGGTCCGGGAGGACGGATTGCGGGGCGTGACGTCCAACCCGGCGATCTTCAACAAGGCGATCTCCAAGGGGCGCGACTACGACGACCAGATCTCGGAGCTCGTGGCCGAGGGACGCTCGGTACGCAACATCTACGAGGAGCTGGTCGTCAGGGACATTCAGGACGCATGCGACGTGCTGCGGCCGGTGTGGGACGGCTCCGAGGGCGTCGATGGCTACGTGAGCCTCGAGGTCTCCCCCTACCTCGCACATGACACGGACGCCACCATCGAGGAAGCCTGTCGGCTGTACGCCTGGGTGGACCGTCCCAACGTCCTCATCAAGATTCCGGGAACCGCCGCCGGCGTACCCGCGATCGAAGAGTGCACCTACCGCGGCGTCAGCGTGAACGTCACCCTGCTTTTCTCCATCGGCAGTTACGAGGCGATCGCGCTGGCCTACGTCCAAGGCCTGGAACGCCGTCTCCGGGAAGGCCTGCCCGTCGACGACGTGGCGTCGGTGGCCAGTTTCTTCCTCAGCCGGATCGACTCCCTGACGGATCTCCTCCTCGGAGGGCGAATCTCCCCGGGAACGGACCAGGAGCCTCGGCCGGAGCGTCTGCTCGGAAAGGCCGCCGTGGCGAACGCCAAGCTGGCGTACCAGAGGTTCCTGGAGATCGCGGCGAGCGACAGGTGGCAGGCGCTCGCCGGCGCCGGGGCGCGAGTGCAGCGGATGCTGTGGGCGTCGACGAGCAGGAAGAACCCGCTGTACGACGACGTCCGCTACGTGGAGCCGCTGATCGGCCCCGACACGGTGAACACGCTGCCGGATTCCACGATCGAGGCATTCGCCGACCACGGCAGGGTGGAACACACGGTCGCTCTCGACCTGGACGAAGCCGAGCGGGCCCTGGAGGAGCTCTCGAGAGCGGGCATCGACTTCGATCGCGTCACGTGGCAGCTCGAGAACGAAGGCGTTCAGAAATTCGTCGAGCCCTTCGACAAGCTCATGGTCACGATCGTGGACCGGATGCGCGAAGCACTGGCGGAGTCGCTTACGGTCGTTCGGTCCGACCTCGCAGGCGCCGAGGGCGCCGTCGAGGCGACCCTGGCCGCGCTGCAGGGCGCTCAGTTCGGAAGAAGGGTCTACGCTCGGGATGCGTCCGTCTGGGGCGCCTGGGAGCCGGAGGCCGCGAGGGAGATCAGCGGACGGCTCGGCTGGCTCGACGCGGTCGGCCTCTTCTCCGAGCGGGTCCCGGATCTCGCCGACTTCGTCACCCAGGCGCGGGATGAAGGAACGAGCGCCGTCGTCCTGCTCGGAATGGGCGGCAGCAGCCTGGCCGCGGAGGTGGCCCGCCGTACGTTCGGTACGCGGGAGAGCTGGCCCCGGTTGCTCGTTCTGGACAGCACCGACCCGGAAGCCGTCAGCCGGATCGAGAGCCAGATCGACCTCGCTTCCACGCTGTTTATCGTCGCCAGTAAGTCGGGAACGACGTTGGAGACGATGAGCTTCTACCGGTACTTCGCTGACCTTCTCGAGGAGACGGTGGGTGCCGGAGGCGACCGCTTCGTCGCGATCACGGATCCCGGAACCCCACTCGCCGAAGAAGCTGCTTCCTGCGGCTTCCGGGCCTGCTTCGAGAACCCGCCGGACATCGGCGGACGATACTCCGCCCTCTCGTACTTCGGCCTCGTCCCGATGGCCCTCTCCGGCGTGCCGACGGACGAGCTGCTGGAGCGGGCACGAGCGATGCGGGCGCTCTGCGGTCCGGTCGTTCCAGCGAGCCACAATCCGGGCGCGAGGCTCGGGACGGCGCTGGCGACCCTCGCGCTCCAGGGCCGCGACAAGGTGACCTTCACCGCGACCGGCGCCCTGGCCTCTTTCGGACTCTGGGCCGAGCAGCTGATCGCGGAGAGCACGGGCAAGAACGGACGTGGGCTGGTGCCGATCGCCGATGAGCCGCTGGGTGATCTGTCGGAGTACGGGTCCGATCGCGTATTCGTATGGCTGGGCCTCGAGGGCGAGGCTGAGGAAGCAGCCGCCGACCTGGACCGGCTGGAAGCGGAACACCCGGTTCTCCGTTTCCAGCTGCCCGACCGCCAGGCACTTGGAGGCGAGTTCTACCGCTGGGAGCTCGCGGTCGCGACCGCCGGCGCCCTCCTCCACATCAACCCCTTTGACCAGCCGAACGTGGAGGAAAGCAAGCTCAACGCCCGAGAGGTGCTCTCCGAGTGGCGAGATGAGGAGGGGCCCGTCAATGAAGCGCCGGTGGCCCACGATGAGGGTCTCGCCGTCTACTGGGGTGGCGGGAACTCGCTGCCGGCTTCCAACGGCTCCCCGACCGAAGCGATCGACTCCATCGCCAGCCTGGCGACCAGCGGCGACTACGTCGCGATCCTGCCCTACTTCGCCGAGACGGCCGAGCGGGACGAGGCGCTCGAGGCGCTACGCGCCCGCCTGCGCTCCGAGCATCAGGTCGCCACGACGCTCGGCTATGGGCCGCGCTACCTCCACTCCACGGGCCAGCTCCACAAAGGTGGCCCGGCGACCGGGATCTTCCTTCTCCTGACGGCGAATTCGCCCGTCGAGATCGACATCCCCGGCCAGGATGGAGGCTTCGGACGCCTGATGCTCGCTCAGGCGCTGGGAGACTTCCGGTCCCTGGCCGCACGGGGCCGGCGGGTCGCCCGTATCCACCTCGGCGCCGACATCGAGGAGGCGCTGGCTCGAATCGCGAGCGACTTCTAGCAGCCCTCAGAAAGGGAGCCGCCTTCCGCCGGCCCCTGTGCACGGATCTGCAACGCGCGAGGTAGGCATGAAACTGGGTCTGATCGGCCTCGGTAAGATGGGCTCCAATATGGCGCGGCGTCTCATGGGGGACGGCATCTCCGTCTGCGGGTTCGACCTGTCGGAGGGCAACTCCGCGGCGGCGGCCAGGGACGGCGTCGAGACGCTGGAGTCGTTGGAGGGGCTGGTCGCGGCCCTCCCGGCACCGCGCACCATCTGGGTGATGGTCCCGCACGGCCGACCGACGAGGGAGACGATCACGTCGCTGCTGGACGCGCTGGATCCCGGCGACCTCATCGTGGACGGCGGGAACTCCCGGTACGTCGAGTCGATCAAGCACGCCCGGCTGTGCGCCGAGCGTGAAGTGCTGTTTCTGGACATCGGCGTCAGCGGCGGCGTGTGGGGACTGGAGATCGGCTACAACCTGATGATCGGTGGGCCGGACGAAGCGGTCGAGCGGCTCAAGCCGGTCTTTCGCTCGCTCGCGCCCGAGAACGGGTTCCTCCACGTAGGTCCGAACGGGGCCGGCCATTTCGTGAAGATGATCCACAACGCGATCGAGTACGCCATGCTCGAGGCGCTGGGAGAGGGCTTCGAGTGCCTGCGGCGGTCCGACTTCGACCTGGACCTTCGGGGCGTGGCCCAGCTGTGGGGTAACGGTTCGGTAATCCGCTGCTGGCTGCTCGAGCTTCTGGCCGACGCGTTCGGGGAGGAGGGCAACGAGCTCGAACGGATAGGGCCCTGGATCGACGACTCGGGCACGGGGAGGTGGACGGTGGACTACGCCCTGGAGAAGGCCATTCCGCTCCCCACGATCACGCAATCCCTCTACGAACGGTTCGATTCGCGCACGGAGCTGCGCTTCGCCCACCAGGTCATCGCGGCCCTCCGCAACCAGTTCGGCGGTCACGCGGTGCGAGAGAGCTGACGTGGCGAGCGAACGCAGCGCACGGGTCGTTCAGGTTGCCGACGGAGGCCTGACGCCCGGCGCGCCCGCAGACCCGTGCGTGATGGTGATCTTCGGCGCGACCGGGGACCTGGCCAGCACGGAGCTCCTCCCCTCCCTCTTCGAGCTCTACTGCAAGCGGCTCCTTCCGGAGCGCTTCGCCCTCGTCGGATTCGCTCGACGGGAATGGAGCTCCGAGCACTTCAGGCAGGTCGCTCGGCAAGCGATCGAAGACGAGTGCGCGTGGGAGCCCGAGGCGTGGAGCAACTTCGCCCGTCGGCTGAGTTACGTGCAAGGCGACGCCACCGGACCACCCGAAGAAGGCTACGCCGAGCTGAAGGCGGGGGTGGAAGCGGCGGCCATAGACTTCGGCATCCCGGACAACATCTTCTTCCACCTCGCCATGCCGCCCTCGACCTTCGGCGTGATCACTCAGCGGCTCGCCCAGTCGGGGCTCGCGGCCTGCGAAGATGGCTGGCGGCGCCTCGTCATCGAAAAACCCTTCGGTGAGGACCTGGCGAGCGCGCTCGAGCTCGACCGCCAACTGAGGAGCTCTTTCGGCGAGGATCAGATCTACAGAATCGACCATTTCCTCGGAAAGGAGACGGTCCAGAACATGCTCGTCTTCCGGTTCGCCAATCCGGCTTTCGAGCCGATCTGGAACCGGAACTACATCGATCATGTGCAGATCACGGTGTCGGAGCAGATAGGCATCGGCACCCGCGCCGCCTTCTACGAGAGGACCGGCGTGGTCCGGGACATGGTCCAGAACCACCTGTTGCAGCTGCTGTGCATGACCGCGATCGAGCCGCCGGTGAACTTCGACGGTTCATCCCTGCGCGATGAGACGGTCAAGATCCTCGAAGCGGTGAACTGTAGGCCGGTGGATGTCGAGCGGGAAGCTGTACGCGGGCAATACGGCTCCGGCGACACGGGAAGCGTCCGGGCCCGCGGTTATCGAGAAGAGGAGGGTGTGGATCCCGGCTCGACGACCCCGACATTCACGGCGATCCGGCTGGGGCTGGACAACTGGAGGTGGTCGGGCGTGCCCTTTTACCTGCGGACCGGAAAACGCATGGCGCGGAAGCTCACCGAGGTGGCCATTCAGTTCAAGCCCACGCCCCACGTCATGTTTCCACGGGCGGATTCCGGCTCGCCGCCGAACGTTCTGGCCTTCCGGCTGCAGCCGGAGGAGGGGATCGTTCAACGGTTCATCGCCAAACAGCCCGGACCGGACCTGATATTGAGCGACGTTACGATGGATTTTAATTACGCCGATGCCTTCGGGGTGGAGCGGCCGCCGCGAGCGTACGCCTGGCTCCTTCTGGATGTCATGCAGGGCGACCAGACGCTCTTTGCGCGTGCCGACTGGATCAACGAGGCCTGGCGGACCGTGGACCCGATCGTCGTGCGCTGGGAGAGCGAGCCGCCCGGAGACTTTCCGAACTACGCAGCGGGGTCCTGGGGCCCGGTAGCGGCTGAGGATCTCATGCGACAGGACGGCCGCGCCTGGCGCAACGGCTGACGTGAACCAGCGGCCGGACGCAGCCCCCGAGCCGCGGCGGGTCGGGAAGACGGAGCTCCACCTGGTCCCCCCGGCCAGCTTCGCCGAGGCGGGCGCCGACGTGCTGGCGGCGGCCCTCCGCGGTTTCCGGAAGCGCCATCTCTCGGTAGCGCTCTCCGGCGGTTCCACTCCCGGCCCCATCTACGAGGCGTTGGCGGGCCTCCCCGGGATTCCGTGGGAGCGGATCGGAATCTACTTCGCCGACGAACGTGCCGTCCCGCCGGATGACCCCGCCAGCAACTACCGCCTCGTCCGGGGCGCCCTCATCGAACGCGTTCCGATCCCGGCGAGATCCGTCCACCGCATGGAGGCCGAGCGTCCCGACCTGGACGGGGCGGCTGAGAGCTACGAACGCCAGCTGCCGTCGCACCTGGACGTTCTTGTGCTCGGAATCGGGGAGGATGGACACACGGCGTCGCTCTTTCCGGGCTCGCCGAACCTGCGGGAAACCGCGCGGCGGGTAGCGCCGGCCCGGAGCCCATCTCCGCCGACCGAGCGCCTGACGATCACTCCCCCCGTCGTACGCTCTGCCGGCCAGATCTTCCTCTTCGCCCGCGGTCGGGCGAAGGCCGGCGCGGTGCGCGAAGCGCTCCTCGGAGAGGCCGACGTGTCACGCTGTCCGGCCCGAATGGCCCGAGGTGGAACGTGGGTGGTGGATACGGAGGCGGCGGCCCAACTCAGGCTCTAAGCACCTGCTTCACGCGCTGAACGCCTGCTTCACGCGCTCCCAGAAGCCGGGCTCCTTCGTGTCGGGAGCCGGAGGAGCATCCTCGAGGGAAGCCATTCCCTCGAGCGCCTCACGCTGAGCGGATGAGAGCCGAGTCGGCGTCCAAACCAACACACGCACGATCAGATCGCCCCTGCCCTCGCCGCGGAGGCGCGGCATCCCGCGACCACGCAGCCGCAAGGCCTGGCCGCTCTGAATGCCCGCCGGGATCTCGAGCTCGGACTCTCCATCGATCGTGGGGACCCCGATCTCGTCGCCGAGCGCCGCCTGCGTGAAGGTGACCGCGAGGTTGTGGATCAGGTCATCCCCGTGACGCTCGAACCTGGGATCTTCCTCGACCTCGATCGCCACCAGCAGGTCGCCCGGAGGTCCACCCTTCGGCCCGGCATTGCCCCGGCCCGAGAGCCGCAGAAAATCATCGGACGACACTCCGGCCGGAGCCTCGATCGAGATCTTCTTGTCGCGCTGCTGGCGACCCTGTCCGTGGCACTCACCGCACCGGCTCTCGATGATCCGGCCATCTCCGCCGCACTGCGGGCAGGGACGCACGCTCACGAACTGACCGAGCAGAGAGCGCTGAACCGATCTGACTTCGCCGGCCCCAGCACACGCGCTGCACGTGACGGGAACCGTGCCGGGCTCGGCGCCGCTCCCTTCGCAGCGCTCGCAGCGGTCGAGGAGCCGCACGCGGAGCGTCTTCTTTGCCCCTTTCGCAGCCTCGGCGAGACTGATTCGGAGCCGCACTCTGATGTCGCTGCCGCGTCGAGGTCCCGTGCGGCGTCGCTGCTGGAAGAGATCTCCAAAGGTGCTTCCGCCGCCAAACTCGCTCATGAAGACGTCGAAGGCATCGGCAAAGTTGAATCCGCCCATCCCCGAGCCCGTGCCGGCGCCGCGGCGGATTCCGGCTTCACCGTACCGATCGTAGAGGTCCCGCTGCTGCGGATCGCGCAGCACTTCATAAGCCTGCGTGACGGTCTTGAACTTGGCCTCGGCATCGGGCGAGTCGTTGCGGTCAGGATGATACCGCATCGCCAGCTTGCGGTAGGCCTTCTTGATCTCTTCGGGACCCGCCTGTCGCGAGACGCCCAACACGTCGTAGAAGTCTGCCATCTATCGCGCGGTCATGCCGTCTCGAGCGCCGTTCAATGCTGCATCAATCGGGAGACGAGGGAGGACGTGCAGTCTACGACGGCCACGACCTTGTCGTAGGGCATCCGGGTCGGCCCGATCACTCCCACCACGCCGTGGAGCTGGCCGATCTCGTAGCTGGCGGTCACAACGGTCAGCTCGAGGAGCTCGGGAGCTTCGTGTTCGGTTCCGATGGTAATCTGAGGTCCGCTCTCCCGCGCCCGCTGACCGAGCACGGAAGCGAGAAGCTCTCTCTGTTCCGTGAGCTCGATGAGGTGCCGCAGGCCCTCCTGGGTGGTGAACTCCGGCTGGTCGGCCAGCGAGGATGCGGTACCGAGGTGCACTTCTCGGTTCGTCGCGACCCAGTCGAAGATCTCGGGCCCCGACTCCACGAAGATGTTGATGAGGTTTCCCGCCTCCTTCATGTCGATGTCGCGAAGCCGCTCGCCGAGCGTTGACTGAATGTCACTGAGCGTGCTGCCCGCCAACCGCTCGTTCAGCACCGTGGCCAAAGCGGAGAGCGTCTGCCGAGGCAGCCCGCTCCTCAGATCCACGTAGACCGTCCGGACTACGCCCGACTCGAGGGTGAACACGAGGAGCACTTTCTCCGTGTCGACGGGAACGAGGTCCATTCGGTGCAGCACGGCCTTCGAGAGCGTCGGCCCGATCGCCAGTCCCAGCTCACCGGTCAGGAGGCTCAACACCGAGGCGGCCCGAGAGATGAGCTCTTCGATCGCGCTCGCCTGACCGCTGGACAGCTCCTGCTCGATCCGCACCTGTTGGACGGTCGAGAGCGGGCGCAGCCCCATGAGCTCGTCGACGTAGTAGCGGTACGCCAGATCGGTAGGCACCCGCCCGGCCGAGGTATGGGGGTGGGTGAGAAACCCCTTCGTCTCGAGGTCCGCCATCGTGTTCCGCACCGTCGCAGCGGAGACACCCAGCGCGTATTGCTTCGCGATGGTCCGCGAGCCCGCGGGCTCCGCCGACTCGATGTAGCTCTCGAGAACGGCGACCAGGACGGCTTTCTCTCGATCGGTCAGATCCTGCAACATGGACTCGCTGTTCGGTTATCCTTGTTTCCGCCCACAGAACGACGGAGCGACGTGAAAGATCGCCCTTCGATACGCGTTCAACTTGGAAAGCGTTCCAGCTCCCTGTCGCCCGCATGGCGATCCCGTGACGATAAGACGTACCTGCCGTCCCCCTGCCGCTGCAAGATCCCCTCCAGCTCCAGGCTTCCAAGCATGGCGAGAGCCTCAGGGACAGGCCGGGTCGACGCCCTGACGAGCTCGTCGGCGTTCGCGGGTCCGGTAGAGAGCCGCTCCAGGACTCGGCCGGCCGATCCACGGAGGCGGACTTCCGCCTCCTGTTCGCGCTCGCCGCCCCTGCTCCGAGATTCCGGTTGTCCGGAGACCGCACGACCGTACGGCCCCTTGACCTGGTCCAGTACATCGGCGGCGCAGGTGGCGACCGCCGCTCCGTCTCGCAGCAGATGATGCGTACCCACGCTCGGCTCGAGGCCGACGGGACCCGGGACAGCCAGAACATCCCTACCGAGGTCGAGGGCGTGGTCGGCCGTGATCAAGGCTCCGCTTCGGGCGGGCGCCTGGACCACGACTACCGCTTTAGCGAGCGCCGCGATGATTCGATTCCGTCGGGGAAACAGGCCGGGCGCCGGAGGCGTGGACGGGGCGAATTCACTGACCAGGAGTCCGCTTCGAACCATCCGCCGGTAGAGAGGCCGATGCGCCGCAGGGTAGGCGAAGTTCAGGCCTGACCCAAGAACCCCGATGGTCGCGCCTCCAGCGTCCAGAGCTGCGGCGTGCGCCTCCCCATCGATTCCTCGAGCCATCCCGCTGACGACAGCCCAGCCGGCCTCCGCCAGGCCCGCAGCGATCTCACGGGCCATGCGCCGGCCATAGGGGGTCGCTCGTCGGGTACCGACGATAGCGACGATGCCCCGGCTGCGTCGGTCCACGAGATCCAGAGACCCGCGGAGGTAGAGGAGAACGGGCGGATCGTACAGGTGATTGAGGCGCTCAGGATACGCGTCCGAGCCGTAGGCCAGAAGCCGGATCCCGCGATGCGCCAGCTTCCGCACCTGTTCCACCGATACCGGCCGGACGCCGGCCAGCCGTCGCCGCACGGTCGGGGCAAACGGAGGCCTCGAGCGTCGTGCTCGGCGCAGGAGCTCCCGGGCCGAGCCGGATTCATCGATCAGTTCGCGCAGGCTGACCGGGCCCAGTCCCGGCGCCTCGGCGAGCGCCAGCGCCGCCGCCAGCTCCTTCAGCTCGGTATCCGTTTCCCGACTGTCGCTGCCGCGGTCGCCGTGGCTCAGGACCTCCGTTTCTCGAGCTACGGTGTCCACTCCTCGAGCTCCGGAAAGCGCTCCTCTTCCCCACCGTCGCGAGCGTCCTTTTCCTTGGCGAGACGCGCCCAGAGCGCCTCCAATGCGTCCGGAAGGCCTTCCCGCGTGACCGACGAGATCTGGAAGACGCCCCATGCGTCGGGGGCCTCCAACTCCACCTCCCGGGGGACGGGGACGAGATCGACCTTCGTGATCAAGACGCAGAACGGTATCCCGGCGAGAGCCGCGTCGTGGGAGAGCAACTCGTGCCTGAGGAGCTCGTACGCTCCCTGGATCTCTCCGGCGTCGATCGGAATCAGCATTGCAAGCGTTCTCGTGCGCTCGATGTGCCGCAGGAACTGCGTGCCCAGCCCTTTTCCCTCGTGAGCCCCTTCGATGAGCCCGGGAATGTCAGCGACCACGAAGCGCCGTGCATCGGACAGCTGCACCACGCCCAGATTGGGCTCGAGAGTCGTGAACGGGTACGCGGCAACCTTCGGACGGGCAGCCGAGGCCGCCGCCAGCAGGGTGGACTTTCCGGCGTTCGGTTCGCCGACGAGCCCGACGTCGGCGATCAGCTTCAGCTCCAGCACGAGGCTTCGCTCTTCGCCCCATTCACCGGGCTCCCAGTGCCGCGGCGCCTGGTGCGTCGCCGTGGCGAACGCGGCGTTTCCGCGGCCACCCCGCCCACCTCGTGCGGCCACGAGCAGCTCACCGGCTTCCAGAAGCTCCCCCAGGCGCTCACCCGTTTCTGCGTCCATGACAACCGTGCCCAGCGGTACGGGCAGGACAAGATCCTCTCCGTCCGCGCCGTGGCGGTTGGAGCCTTCGCCATGCCCGGCCCGCCCGGCCTTGTAGTGTTGCCGATAGCTGTAGTCGAGAAGCGTGTGAAGCTGAGAATCGGCCGCGAGCACCACGTCGCCCCCGTGGCCTCCATCCCCTCCGCTCGGGCCGCCGAACGGAACACCCTTCTCGCGACGAAAGGCCATCGCACCGGCGCCGCCGGCCCCGCCCTTCACGTGGATCGTGGCCTGGTCAACGAACATGGCGCCTCAATACCTGTTGCCAGAGTATCCGCGCTCGTTGGCGCCACTCCTCGGTCGGCGCGAAGCGCAGACCCGCCTCGAGGGCCGCCTCGGCTTCGGCCGGCTCGGCGCCGGCGTTGAGCGCTCCCCGCAAGTGCGAGTGCAGCTGCGGCTCCCAACCGGTCACGGCAAGTGAAGCAACGATGCAAAGCTCCCGCGTCGGAAGATCGACGGTCGGCCGGCTCAAGACCTTCCCGTATCCCTCCAGGATCATCCAGCGGTCCAGCTCGGGATGCAGAGCCTGGACGTTCCTTCTGAGCTTCTCGTAGTTGCTGGAGTAGACTCGACCGCACACGGCCTCACCCGCCCGCTCCCAGGTCGAGACAAGATCGGTCGCGCCTTCGCCCGCTTCGAGCGGGAGCCGGCCGTGATCGTCCCGCTCCGTCCGGCGGCGGCCAGCGGCGAGCGAGCGCCAGATGCCGAAGGCCCATATCGCCGCCGGGAAGCCCAGAAACAGATAGGCCTGAAGGAGCACCTCCTCGACGGGTTCCGGGCCCGCGGTCGCGGCGGCCTCACGCAGAACCCTGCGCAACGCCGCTTCGTCGCGAGAGGCATGCGCCGCCGAGACGAGCACGAGCGCCTCCCGCTCCGCGGGAAGGCCTCCAGTCCCCTGCGTCGATCCCTTCATCTCCTGTTCGCTCAGAGGGGCGCTGTCTCCGGAACCAGCCGGGGAGACATATCGGCCTGTATGGCGCCCACCTTCGTGCCCAGCCTGTTCTTAATGAGAGGCTCTCGCATGTCACCCAGCCTCTCGGACTCCTCGTCGCTGAGGAGGCTCAGCGCCTCCAGCATCCCGATGACGGCGGGCCCGGCCGCCCTCGCGTTCCCATCGCCGAGCTTCATGGCGAGCCCCCACCCCAGCTGAGGGGCCGCCGCACAGAACACGCCCTCGGCGCCCTCCTTGCCTACGATCCGACCCTTCGTGTCGCGCATCAGCCGCGTGGCGAAGTTCCCCTCGCCCGAGATAAGCTCCGGATGGGTCGTCATCGCGCCTACAACCTCCATCGCGCCCCTCTCGCCTGCGGCGGCGGCGCGACCCAGGCGCGCGTAGGCGCGCGCCATCTGTCGAAGAGAGAGGTAGGGTGTCGGCACGCTGCACCCGTCGACAGTCCAGCGCAGGATCTCGGGATCCACATCCAGCCACTCCTTGAGCTCGCGACGGATCCGCTGCTGCACGGAGTGATCTCGCTCCGTGTATCCTCGGAGCGGCCAACCGCGATGCAGCGCGAGCGCCAACATGCCGGCGTGCTTGCCCGAGCAGTTGTTGTGAAGCGGTGTGAAGTGGCCGCCTGAGCGAATCACGGCATCCGCCGAAGGTCGGTCGTACGGGGGGTGGACCCCACAGGCGAGCTGGCCGGAAAAAAGGCCCAAGTGGGCCAGCATCGCACTGACGATCTCGACCTGAGCGGGCGTACCATCGTGGGAGGCGCAGCACATCGCGAGCTCCGCGGAGCCGAAACCGTAGGTCTCGTTCACCCCATCGGTTACGAGCGGAAGAGCCTGAAACGGCTTCATCGCGGAACGCCAGAAGGCGAGGAGCTCCGAGTCTCCGAACTGGGCTTCCTGGTCCGAGTCGAGGCCGCATACGATGCCGTGAGCGCGGTGCCGGGACTCGAGCTCCGTGCCGCGCGTGACACGTACCGTGTTCTTGATCACTCGTACCGCCGTTATCCGTCGTTCGTGATCGGGGACGCCGGGCTCGACGACCTCCGCGCCTGCTCGCGCACGAGCATCGCCATGCCGCCCAGGATCGCGATGCCCCCTGTCACCGTGTTCATCGAAGGCAGCTCGGCGGCGCCGAGCACGAGGACGGCCAGCACCGTGGCTCCGACTGGCTCCAGCAGGACGACAAGGCTGACAACATATGCGCGCACATGACGGAGCGCCCAGTTGAAGGACGTGTGGCCGAGAAGCATCGGTCCGATCGCCATCCCGGCGAAGAGGGCCCACGTGGCGGGGGAATAGCCGGTCGCCGGCACTCCGCGCACCCACATGGAGATGCCGGTGAGAAGCGCCGCGAGCAGGTAGACCGGCGCCACGTAGCTCCACAGCCCGAGGCGCTGGCGCAGCTTGCGGCCGGCGATGAAGTAGAGGGCGGCGAATACGGCGGCCAGTGCCGCCAGCAGGTCGCCGATGAACGCACCCTCGCCGAGCCGGAAATCGCCCCACCCGATCCACACCGTGCCCGAGGTGGCGACCAGGATAGCCACCCACTCGAGCCGCGATGGCGGCTCACTCAGCCAGAGCGTCGAGAGCAGTCCCACGTAAAGAGGATGAACCGTCACGAGCACGGTGGAGCTCGCCACGCTCGTGTAGTCCAGTGAGAGAAACCAGGTCACGAAGTGGAGGGCCAGAGCACCGCCGGAGAGGGCAACCCAGCGCCACTCCGAGCGACTCAACGACCCGATCTCTCGCCACTGGCCGGACAGGCCGAGGAGCGGGAGGATGAGGAGCAGGGACAGCGTGAGCCGCCAGAAGGCTATGGCGCTGACCGGCGCCTCTGCCAGACGCACCAACACGGCCGAAACCGAAACCCCGGCCAGGCCGAGGGCCAGAACCGGTGCGGCGCGAAGACTACCTCGGATCGTTCCCCGTCCCTGTCAGGCCGCGACCCGTCTCATCTCCGGCAGTCAGCCGCACCAACGCCCGGGCGGTGTGGCTGCCTGCGTCGGCATCGCGGCCGAGCCGCGGCAGGTCCGATGGATCGTCTACGTCGTACCATTCCGGCAGCTCCACATGACGGAGTTCCAGGCCCCGAGCCCGCTCGCGCGTCGCGCGTAGCACCTCCGGCGTCGACCAGGGCACGTCTGCGAAGAGACCGGCGGCCTTCGGCCACGTTTGGCGACGCAGGCCGATGAGATAGTACCCCCCATCGGCCGACGGGCCAACGACAACCTCGGTCGCAGTCAAAGCGGTGAAGGCACGCCTCACGTACCCGATCGGCAGCGTCGGATGGTCGCTTCCGGTGACCACGACGTCATCACATCCCTCCTCGAAGGCGATCTCGAAGGCGCCGCGCAAGCGGTCACCCAGATCGGCTCCGACCTGATTCCTGAACCGCAGGCCCGGATGACGTCGGTGGAAGTAGGCGGCGCCCTCCCTCTCCTCGTCGGGCGCCGACCCACCGCCGGCCGCCCAGATCTCGAGGCCGACATCCTTTACGCCTCGGCAAAGGTCGATCGTGTCGTCCAGGAAGGCTTCGTAGAGGAGTGCCGCGCCGTCAGGCCCCAGGCTCGGGATGAGCCGCGTCTTGACGCGGCCAGGCTCGGGCAGCTTCGCGAAGATGAGGAGCCGGCGCTCACGCACCGGATCGCTGCGTGGAAGACCCGCCGACGCTGGCCAGGGCACGGAGCCGGGCGGCTCCCGGCTCCCGAGCGTCTGCTAGTTCGGGGTCGGCATCGGTCCGACGTCCACCCTCTCCACCGCCGCGCTCTCGCTCGCCGCCAAGGCGATCAGATCCTGCGGCGTGTCCGTCTGCCGCAGCAGCGCGATCGCCTTGGTGACCTGCGGCTGCCGACGGAGGGTGCGCTTCAGGGAAGCCTCCTCACCGAACGCCGATTGAGCGATGCGGATGCCCAACTCCCAGTCGATCCAACCGGTGGCGTCGTCGAACAGGTCTCTGTCGACTTCGACCCCCTTCTCATCGACGATGAAGTTGTACAACGCATCTCGGATGGCCGGCGTGATCTCGAAGTCTTCGCGAAGTTCCGGGTGGTCATGAACCCATTGGACCGAGAAGCGGAACGTGGCATCCCGCAAGGCCAGCTCGCTCTCGGCGAGCGCCTCTCGGAAGACCTGTTCGGCCGACGTGAGCGTGTCCGGCATCACCGTGATATCGGGCCTGATGCCGCCGCCCCCGTAAACGATGCGCCCGGCGTCTGTGTAGAAGGTCTCCCGGTCCGTCACGTCGACGACGTGAACCGGATCGCCCTCCATCGAGATGGCCTCCCCGGCGAGCGCAGCGAAGTCGGTCCGGAAGGGCTTCTGGATCGAGCGTCCGCTCGGCGTGAACCAGCGGGCGGTCGTCATCTTCAGGTAGTTGCCCCCGGAGAGGGGGTACAGCGTCTGAACCAGGCCCTTGCCGAACGTCGTCGTTCCGATGATGAGCGCCCGATCGTGATCCTGCAGGGCTCCGGCGACGATCTCGGAGGCGCTGGCCGAATAGGGATTAACGAGCACGACCAACGGGAGGCCGGGATACTCCTCGGTAGACGGCGCGCCGTACGCCTGGTTCTCGTTCTTGTTTCTGGACCTGGTCTCCACGACCTCCACCCCGCGCGGAAGGAAGAGGTCGGCGATCGCGATCCCCTCCTCCAGGAGCCCGCCGGGATTCGAGCGCAGATCGAGAATGAACGACTCGGCTCCCTGGGAAAGCAGCTGGTCGATCGCGGATTGAAGCTCTCCCCGCGCCGCCCGGCTGAACTGCTCGAGGCGGACGAAGCCTACGTCGTCGTCGACCATGAAGGACTTGACCGGGACGACGTGGATCTCGTCGCGGTTGATCTCGACCTCGATCGGGCGATCGACTCCGGGCCTCATGACGAGGAGCTGCACCACGCTACCCTTGGGTCCGCGGAGAACCTGGACCGCATCGCTGGTGCTCCAGCCCTCGGCCGGCTCGCCATCGACCTCGACGATCCGATCGCCGGTGATCAGACCGCGCTTCTCGGCGGGGGTGTTCGGCAAGACGGCGACCACCGTGATCCAGCCGTCCTGCTCGTCGATCCGGATCCCCAGGCCACCGTAGTTCCCCGTGGTGCTGAGCTGCAGGTCCTTCCACTCATCGCGGTCGAGAAAGTCCGTGTAGGGATCGCCGAGCTCGGTCAGGAGACCGTCGACCGCCATTCGATAGAGCTCCGCCGGCTCCGTCTCCTCGACGTAGCGTTCGGCGACCAGGCGGAGGACTTCGTCGAGCAGCTTCGACTGCGTGTAGGCATCTTCGTTCGCGGTGCCCTCTTGTAGCAGCCATCCACCGCTCACCAACGCGATCAACGCCACGGCCAGCGGAGAAAGCCACGTTCGCCTGAGCCTCATTCAGCCTCCGTATCCTTGGGCGACCACCGTCCGACACGAGCTCGATGTCCGGACCCTTGAAACCGCGAGTTCTTGATTGCTAACGCCTTAGCACTTCAAATGTTCCAGGCCAACGCCCGACCAGCTCGTCGATTACGCGCTCCTCGATCTCCTCGGGCGAGCCCTGCCCATCGACGGCCACTATTCTCGTGTCCATGGAGGCAAGCAAGTCGTAGGCCTCCACCACCAGGCGGAAGAACTCTCGGGACTCGCGCTCCAACCGGTCCGGCTCCTCTTCCTTCCGGTCGCGTCCGGCCGACGGCTCGATCCGAAGCAGGATCACCGCATCCGGCTCGAGCCCTCCGGTGGCCCACGAGTTGAGCCGTCTCACCTTCTCCAGCCCCAGTCCGCGGGCGATACCCTGGTAGGCCAGCGTCGAGAGCTCGTACCTGTCGGCCACGACGATCCGTCCGTCGTCGAGGGCCGGACGTACGATCTGCCGGGCGAATTCCGCCCTCGAAGCGAGGTAGAGCAGGGTCTCCGCCTCCGGGCCGAGATCCAGCCCCGGATCCAGCACTACATCACGAATCCGCTCGCCGCCCTGCGTGCCTCCCGGCTCACGGGCCATCAGACAGCGTACGCCGGCCGACTCGAGGCGCCGCGTCAGGCGACGGGCCTGAGTCGTCTTTCCGGCCCCTTCGACCCCCTCGAAGACGAGAAAGAAGCCGCGGCCGGAAGGCCTTTCCGACTGCCTACCGGTAGTCGGCGTAATACTCGGTCCCCAGGTGAGTGATCTGCTCCTCACCCATCAGCCAGCGCAGCGTGTTCTTCAGCTTCCATTGCTGGATAAAGAGGTCGTGCTCCGGATAGAGCCCGGGCGCCACCTGCGGGCTCTTGAAGAAGAACGAGAGCCACTCCTGGATCCCGTGGAGGCCCGCTCGAGCCGCCAGGTCCATGAAGAGCGCCAGGTCCAGAACGATCGGAGCGGCGAGAATCGAGTCCCGGCAGAGGAAGTCGATCTTGATCTGCATCGGGTATCCCATCCAACCGAACACATCGATGTTGTCCCATCCCTCCTTGTTGTCGCCGCGAGGAGGGTAGTAGTTGATCCGCACCTTATGGTAGATGTTGGCGTAGAGTTCGGGGTACATTTCCGGCTGGAGGATGTACTCGAGCACCCCGAGCTTCGACTCCTCCTTCGTCTTGAAGCTCTCCGGGTCGTCCAGCACCTCGCCGTCGCGATTCCCGAGGATGTTGGTGGAGAACCAGCCGCTCAGGCCGAGCATTCGCGCCTTGAGACCTGGCGCGATGATCGTTTTCATCAACGTCTGGCCCGTCTTGAAATCTTTCCCGCAAACCGGCATGCCCGCCTCGTCGGCAAGCTCCAGCATCGCCGGGACGTCGACCGTGAGGTTGGGAGCCCCGTTGGCGAAGGGCACACCCTCCTTGAGAGCGGCGTATGCGTAGACCATTGAGGGTGCGATGGCGTCGTCGTTCTCGGCCATCGCCTTCTCGAGCGAATCCACCGTGGCGTGGACCTCGTTCGGCTCCATGAACACCTCGGTGGATGCGGCCCAGACCATCACCAGCCGGTCACAGCCCTTCTCCTCCTTGAAGCGCCGAATGTCCTCCCGCAGCTGCTCCGCGAGCTCCAGCTTGTTGCCGGCACTCTTGACGTTGGTGCCGTCGAGCTTCTTCACGTAGCGCTTGTCGAACACGGCCGGCATCGGCCGGATGCCCCGAAGGAAATCGGCGAGCGGGTCCACGTCTTCTGGCTTCAGCACGCCGCACGTCTTGGCGGATTCGTACGCGTCGTCCGGGATCGGATCCCACGCGGCGAACTCGAGATCCTTCAGCGTCGCCAGTGAGACGAAGTCCTTGACCAGGGGCGCCCTGGCGTCCGTCCGCTTGCCGAGTCGGATCGTACTCATCTGGGTGATGGACCCGATGGGCCGGCTCAGGCCCCGCCGACAGCTCTCGACTCCCGCGATGAACGTCGTTGATACCGCTCCCAACCCGACCAGCATGACGCCGAGCTTCCCCTCGGCGGGAGCGATCTCCAAACCGGTTTCCCCGCTCCTTGCTTCCATATCGTTCATTCTCTCCCCGCTATGGTCATTTCTTGGCGAAGTGTTCGAGTCCCGTCAGGCGTCGCGTACGTCGGCGAAGTGGGACTCGTCGGCCGGCGGGCGTACCGCTGCCTCCGGCTCGGGTCGTCCGTGGGGGCGCGAATGCTGGTACACCCAGACGATTCGTTGTACCACGGTGATGTTGGTGAGGATGGCAAGACCGATGATCACGACGCGAAGGGCCAGACCCTGCACGCCCAGCAGCGTGGCTTCTCCGAAGATCAGCGCCGCGAACCCGATCAGGATCACTCTCTCGGCGCGCTGCATCACGCCGACGTCGCAGCGCACGCCCAGGCCCTCCGCCCGTGCCCGCGTATAGCTGATCATCAGCGAGCCGGCCATCGCCAGCATGACCCAGTAGATCATGCCGACGTCGCCCAGCTCGAGTCGATAATCGTTGTACAGCGACAACAGCCCGAGATAGACGATGATCTCGGAGAGGCGATCAAGCGTCGAGTCGTAGAAGGCTCCGAACGGTGAGGCGAGCCCCGTCCGACGGGCCACCGTGCCATCGAAGATGTCGAACACGCCCCCCAGGAGGATCAGGAGGCCGGCCGTTCGAACGTGGTGCTGATGGAAGAAAAAGCCGGAGCTGCACGTGATCAGGAATCCCGCGGTCGACAGGATGTTGGGGTGGACGCGGCGGTTCGTCAGCCAGGATACGATCGGCTCGACGGTCGCGCGCAGACCTTTCTCCAGGACCGCGCGGATGCGGTTCATGAGGGGATGATGATCCGGCTCTCCTGCCCCTTCTTGATCCCATCGCCGATGGAGTGGTGCACCCTGTCCATCAGCTTGTCGAAGTTGAGCTGGGAGGAGATGAGAGACTGGTAGCGGCTGGTCGTCTGCACCTTTTCCTGGAACTCCTCGTACTTCTGCTGGAGCTCCGCGGGCGGATCCTCGCCGCTCGAGATGTGGCCCAGTAGCCGCTCCTGCAGCGCCCTCATCTCGTTGAGCGTCTCCGTGGCCTCCCGGTCGTCGGCCAGGTCCCGGTTGGCGGCGCTCACGTAGCTGTATTCCGCACTCTGTGAGATCAGGCGGCCGAGCTCCTCCGCTTTCTCCATCATTCTCTCGCGCGGGTCGTCGGTCGCCATCGAAGTCCGCTCTTCCAGGGGGTGCCGCGTGTCGGCGGACGTCGCCTTCACGCAAGGAGGCTCAGGTCAAGCCGATAGTATAACCCGGCCATAATCCGGGCGCGACCGCACCCTTCGCGCCCCCATGGCAGCTTCAGCGGCGCTCGGCGAAGGCGAACCTAGCCTTCCCGGCCAGATCCTTCTGGATCGCCGTTCTAGCCCAATCACCACTCTCCGCCAGCAGCTCCCCGACCCGCTCTCCCTGCCCTTCTCCGATCTCCAGGAACAGCGCCCCGCCAGGCTTAAGGTGATCCCAGGCGCCGGCCAGAATCTCGCGGATGACGTCGAGGCCGTCCTCGCCGGCCACGAGCGCCTCCGGGGGATCGTGACGCACCTCGAGGGGAAGGCGCTCCATCTCGGCGTTCGAGACGTACGGCGGGTTGGAGACGATGAGATCGAAGCGCTCCCCTTCGCCCACGGCCTCCCAGAGCGTGCCCTCCACAAGACGGAACTCGACGCTCGTCTCCGTCTGGCCGATCCTGCGCCGGTTCTCCGTCGCCTGCTCCAGCGCCTGGCGAGATCGGTCGAGAGCGACGACTCTCGCGGCGACATGCTCGTCGGCCAGCGTCAGCGCGATCGCTCCCGATCCGGTGCCGACGTCGAGCGCCGAGTCGACGTACGCTCGGCTTGCAGGTCGAGTGACGACCCTGACCCCCTCCACGTCGGCGGGGCCCTTGGGCCGGGAGCCCTCGGCTTGCTGCCGCTCTCGCGCCCACTCGAGGATTCGGTCGAGCAGCTGTTCCGTCTCGGGTCGTGGAACGAAGGCCCGCCGATCGGCGCCGAGAACGAGGTCACGGAATTCGACGTTGCCCTCGATGTGCTGAAGGGGTTCTCCGGCCAACCGGCGGCGGACGCCTTCGGCCAGCGTGCGGGCGTCCTCCGCCGAGAGCTCGGATTCGAGCGAGAGCTGGAGGTCGGCTCTCGAGATTCCGACAGCCAGCGAGAGGAGCCGTTCGGCTTCGACGCGAGATGACTCGATGCCGGCCGCCGCGAGTTCGCGAGCGATGCCCTCCAGCGCCTGGCGACGGCTGGGACCGCCGGGCCTTCGGGCTCCGGGGAGATCCCTCCCCTCGGCGTCCTCGCGGTTCACGCCTCGGTGACCGCCTCCATGCGCTCCTCCGCTCCGGCGACCCGCAGCGCCTCGACGAGCTCGTCGAGATCGCCGCCCAGGGTCGCCTCGAGTCGGTGTAGGGTGAGATGGATTCGATGATCGGTCACGCGATTCTGCGGGAAGTTGTAGGTGCGGATCTTGGCGGATCGGTCGCCGGTCCCCACCTGAGTCCGCCGCTCCCGGGCGCGGTCAGCTTCCTGCTCGGCGACCTTCATGTCCAGCAGGCGGCTCCTGAGGACCTTCAGCGCCTTTGCCTTGTTCTTGTGCTGGGATTTCTCGTCCTGGCAGGTCACGACCAGGCCGGTCGGCTCGTGGGTGATTCGCACCGCCGAATCGGTCGTGTTCACGGACTGCCCGCCGGGGCCGGATGACCGGAAGACGTCCACCTTCAGATCAGCGGGATCGATCTCGATGTCCACCTCTTCGGCCTCGGGCAGGACCGCGACGGTCGCCGCCGATGTGTGGATCCGACCCGAGCTCTCGGTCTCCGGAACCCGCTGCACCCGGTGCACGCCCGACTCGTACCGAAGATGGCCGTAGGCGTCACGACCGCGAACCACGAAGATGACCTCCTTGAGACCCTCGAGCGCTCCCTCCGTCGAGGAGATCATCTCGACGTTCCAGTCGTGCTGAGCAGCGTAACGGCTGTACATGCGGAAGAGGTCGGCCGCGAACAGTCCGGCCTCGTCGCCTCCCGTCCCGGCGCGGATCTCCAGCACGGCCGGCCGATCGTCCAGTGGGTCTTTGGGGACCAGCATCTGCTGGAGGCTCTCCTCGAGCTCCTCCTTACGGGTCGACAGCTCCTCCGACTCGGCCAGGGCGAGCTCGACCAGCTCCGGGTCTTCCGAGCCCGCCAGCTCCTCGGCTTGCTGCAGCTGGTCCAACACGGCCAGGTATTTGGCGCCGACCTCGACGATCGGGGCGAGCTCCGCGTGCTCGCGCGCGAGATCCCGCAGCTTCGCCAGATCGCCGATGATGGCCGGATCGGCCATGAGCTCGGCGAGCTCCCGATGGCGGACGCTCCGCTCCTGAACCTGCCTGGTGAGAAGTGCGGCGGTGTCGCTCATGGAAACCGTGGCTCGCGCGGCGATGTCACCCTGTGATGCGCGGACGCCCGCCGAGAGGGCGCCGGC
>Ga0255057_10000124_pt1 | contig 41822 bp, 43 predicted proteins | sample Cases_109_6_MG_FD_189022 | JGI IMG/M metagenome (GOLD analysis project Ga0255057, IMG submission 189022) | Seawater microbial communities from Amundsen Gulf, Northwest Territories, Canada - Cases_109_6 | ecosystem: Environmental > Aquatic > Marine > Gulf | place: Canada: Northwest Territories... | reverse complement strand
TTTTGAAATCCAACGCGTCGAAGTGGTGGCCTTGTTAGGTGCGAATGGCGCTGGGAAATCCACAACTCTAAATATTATTACCGGCAACTTAACTCCAGATTCTGGCGAAGTCCTTATTTGCGATAGCAATATCACTACACACCCTAAACAAGCCAAAAGCAATTTAGGTTATTTACCTGATACACCCCCTCTCTACCGAGAACTCACGGTTCGAGAGTATTTGGCATTTGCAGCGCGCATACATGGGGTGAAAAAACAAAATCTCACCGAAAGTATCTATCATGCAATTGAGGTTTGTGGTTTAAATACTGTAGAAAAAAAACTCATTTCGAATTTATCTAAAGGCTTTAAGCAACGTGTTGGCATAGCGCAAGCGATCATCCACAATCCAGCATTAGTTATTTTAGATGAACCTACAGTGGGTCTGGATCCAATACAAATGCAAGATATACGTGAACTATTAGAAGAGCTTTCAAAAAATCATAGCGTGTTGTTATCTACCCACTTGCTAGCTGAAGCCGAAACAACCTGTAACCGAGTGTTGATAATTGATCATGGCTTTCTTTTACTAGATCAAACTCTAGAGGAGTTAAACCAGAGCCCCAGTAATCGTAAAGAAACCAAACGTGTAAAACTGCGTTTCTATGGTTGCCCTACAATTGATGAACTCAACGCTATTCCGGGTTGTGAATCTGTAAGCTGCTCTCAGTATGGAAAATATATTTGTCGTTATAGCGATATGCAATTTATACAACAGGTTCAGGCACTCTCACTAGAAAAAGATTGGCAGCTATATGAAATGGGTTCGATTAGTGGATCTTTAGAACAAGTTTTCCTAGATCTTGTAATGCGCGATTCAATTACGCCACCAGAGGCATAAAGATGATTTGGTCAATCATAGGAAATGAATTTAAACGCGTGTGGTACGCACCGATTGCATGGGTCTTGTTTGCCATTGCATTATTTGTCTTAGGATTATTGTTACTTATTTTACTGAATAATTTTTATAGTGAAGTGCAGTTTAAACTTGTGGGCCTGGAACAGGCCCCAGGTTTAACGGATTTGGTCATTGCGCCTTATATTTTTTGGGTAGCAATTGTTGGAGTTTTAATTGTACCTCTATTTTCCGTTCGCAGCTCTACCGAAGAACGTTACTTTGGCACTAACTTATTGCTAAGCAGCGCGCCGGTCAGCGCAACTCAAATTGTGTTAGGCAAATACTTTGCATTAGTGTTCTTAGCTTTTATCTATACTTTAATGTGCAGCAGCTTTGCTCTGGCGCTCGGATATTTCACCCCTATTGATTACGGCAAGATTGCAGCAGCTTGTTTAGCGGCATTTTTATTTATCAGCTCTTTCAATGCCGCAGCATTATTTATCGCCAATCTTACGCGCGTACCGATTATTGCTACTGTTACCATCATTGGCTTACTTTTAATTATGGTAATGCTGTATATGTCTGGCTCGGCCACCGCGAGTAGTAGCCAGTTATTTCTTTATCTATCCAATCTTACGCACCTAATGAACTTAATAACCGGTTCAGTTGACACTACACATGTGGCTTACTTTGTATTGTTTGCAATTTTATTTTTAACGCTTTGTATACGCAGACTAAAGTATGGCGATAATTGTTAATAAAGTAAGAAGCCAATCCCGCAAATGGTTTGGACTTGTTCTATTGCTATTAGTACTTGGCACATGTGCTTGGCTGACACAAAAATATCATCGCGTTTTTGACTGGACACGAGATAGTCGTAACAGTTTAAGCGAAACCAGTCGCATAGTTTTACAGCAGATGGATCAAACTTTATTAGTTACCGTGCTGGCACGTAATGCAGCAAGTGAGCGTCAAGCCATATTAAAGCAAGTAAAAAAATACTCTGCTGTTAACCCTGATATCGACTTTAAGTTTTTAGACGTCGACAAAGAAATTCTACTTGCTAAAGCATTGCATCTACACAATCCCAATCAAATGCGTCTCGACTATAAAAGTCGCTTTGAAATTGTAGATACTATATCAGAACGCGAAATTATCAATGCATTGCAACGCTTAACACGGAAAAATAATCCATGGGTAACTTTTTTAACTGGCCATGGAGAGCGCGACGCATTTAATGAAGAAAACCAGGGCTATAGCACGCTCAGGCAAACACTTGAAACAAGTGGTGTACAAGTACAGGACCTAAATCTAATAAAGACTACCGTCATACCTGACAATATCTCGGTATTAGTCATTGCTGCACCTCAGACTGCATTACTAGCTGGAGAAGAAAAACTAATTGTTGAATTTATCGATGCAGGTGGAAATCTATTGTGGCTTTCCGACCCTCAAACATCAAATGATACCGAGACTAAATTACTACCATTATTAGCGAAGAGGTTAGGCCTAAGCTGGGTCAACGGCACCATCATAGATGCCAATCAAAAATTACGTTCTATGCTCGGAATAAAACATCCTGCTGTAGTGCCGGTGGTTGAATATCAGCAGCATGACATTACGAGCAAGTTAAAAAACCAAACGCTATTCCCATTTGCTGCTGGTATTTCGATTGCAACCCCCGAGAAATGGAAAGCTCAACCTTTATTTTATTCTTTACCCCGCGCATGGTCTGAAGCCAGCGACCTCAGTGGTGAAAATGTAGTATTTGATAGCGAATCCGGTGATACTGAGGGACCGCTCTTAATGGCAGCTAGTTTAACCAGAGCAATAGACAAGAAAACTTGGCAACGTATAGTGTTGATGGGTGACAGTGATTTTGCAACCAACGCTTATATTGGTTATGGTGAAAATCTTAGACTGATTGTAAGTATATTACAGTGGTTAGTTCATGACGACCAGCGCATCTCTTTACTACCATATCAACCACCCGATGTATCGATTGAATTCAGCAATCGCGCGATCGCGACACTCGCGGCTACCTATTTGCTCATCGTTCCACTAGGTGTGCTGTTAATCGGTATTTTTATTGGTATTCGACGTCGTAGAGCATGATTATTTCTTGCACTATCTCTATCTGCCTGATCCTCAGCATTTTTTAGCCCATCTAATCGACTAAACTAATTATGAAATAAATTTTGCTTGCTAGCGAGACCAAGCTCGTCGCGTTACAGTTGTCTATATGAATAACAATAGTTCAAACAATGCGGCCACAGCACTTTCTCCACCGCTCAATATTGTCGTTTGTGAGGATTCTGTAGTTTTACCCATACAACAACCGTTACTTACACACTTACACTTTGGTGACAGTAGCGAAAATGGCCGTGATTACCTTTCCATCCAGACTGAACTAGAGCTACTCGGCTCTAATCTATTTGCTCAATACTGGTTTACCGACCAGCAGGTAGTTCAAGCAAGTTACAAAAATATTCATTATGCGCATACCGCGCAAATGATGTTTGGACTCATACAGCTCCCATGCTCTACGGGCGGAAATTTTCATGCTCTTGCGCACAAAGCTTATTGTGAAATATATGAATGCTTACAAAGCACCTCTTGTATGCATTTATTGCGCACCTGGAATTTCTTTCCACAAATCACAGATAAAGATTCTCAACGCTTGCAGCAAAATCGTTATGAAGTTTTTTGTCATGGCAGATTACAAGCCATGCATGACCGTGGTATCAAAGCAAAAGTCTATCCAGCAGCTACCGTAATCGGTAGCCATGATAATAATTTACAAATCTATTTTTTAGCCAGTGATACACCTGGAACAGCTGTAGAAAATCCGCGTCAAACTAGCGCCTATCATTACCCGGTCGAAGATAATCATACCCAGCCATTATTTTCTCGTGGACTTCTGAAAACTTGGGGCCAGCGCACACATTTCTATGTCTCAGGCACTGCCAGTATTGTTGGACATGAAACATTGCACATCGATGACGTCTGCGCACAACTTAACGAAAGCATCAACAATGTGGAAACACTAGTTGCACATGCTAATGATAAGCATCATACGCAATTAAACGCACAAGACGATTTACTTTATATGAAAGTCTATATACGTCATCGCGAAGATGTTGAGCAAATTAATCAAGTATTAGCCGCAAGACTTTCCAACAATACACCGCGTGCATTGTTGCTAGGCGACATGTGTAGAGAAAATTTGTTGGTAGAGATTGAAGCTTTTTATCAGGCCTAATTTTAATGCCAGAGTTGCCTGAAGTAGAAACCACTCGTATAGGAATTACTCCCTATATTAAGAAGCAACGAGTCAACAATGTAGTAATCCGACAAACCAGCCTACGCTGGCCTGTACCACACAACCTCAGGCAGGAACTTAAAGATCAAACCATAAATGATATTCAGCGTCGCGCTAAATATTTATTGTTTGCAACTCAAGCTGGACACTTAATCATACATTTAGGTATGTCTGGCAGCCTACGCATGGTCAACAACCAAGTCGCACCAAACAAACACGACCATATTGATGTTGTCTTTAACAAGAAAACCCTGCGCTTTCATGACCCTAGACGTTTTGGAGCAGTGCTTTGGACTAACAAAAACCCTTTAGAACATAAGCTACTAAAAAATCTCGGCCCGGAGCCTTTAAGTGATGAGTTCACGGGAGAACATTTACATCAACTTGCGCAAGCTAAAAAAGTAAATGTAAAAAACTTTATTATGAATAGTCATATTGTTGCTGGAGTGGGCAACATTTATGCTAGCGAATCATTATTTTTAAGCGGTATACACCCACAGCGTGCCGCAGGGCGAATATCTCTAGCACGCTATGAAATCCTTGCTGAAAATATTAAACAGATACTTACTCATGCAATCGAGTTGGGCGGTACAACGTTACGTAATTTTGTACGTGAAGATGGTAAACCCGGTTACTTCTCTAACAAACTAAATGTGTATAATCAAACCGGAAAGCCCTGCCCGGTATGTAAAAATCCTATAAAAGTACGAATCATTGGCCAACGCAGTAGCTTCTTTTGTGTACAGTGTCAACATTAAGCATTCTTATGTGAATTGATACTGTGGAAACAATTCTATAAACAATTTTAATTGTCTTCTTTAAGTTTACTGAAAAATTATCGCCTAGCTCAACTGCAAAATAGGTTGGTCATTATTTTGCAGGCCACGAATTCGAGAGAAGCCATTAAGCGATGAGCAAGATAAATTATTACAAGAATCTAAGCAGCGCATTATCAGTAGCGATGAATACAAAATATCGGTATTTGAGTGGGAGAATACAAATCATTCTGGGCATGCAAATACAGTATTATTTACTCATGGGTGGAGTGGAAATACACTGAGTTTTTCACACATGATCAAACACTTGATTACACAAGGTTTTAATGTAATAGCATTCGACAGTCTCGTTCATGGTAAGTCATCTGGGAAAACAATGGCACTGCGAAATACTCAAGCAATACTAGCCATTACACAACATGTCGGATCTATCTATGTATTAGTAGGGCATTCGTTAGGGTCAATGACAAATGCCTACACAATTAACTTGGTATAAAACACTTCATCACTGGATAATGGTAGGAAAATTGTACTTATAGCAGGACCTAATCGACTCGCAGATATTTTTACTTATTTTACTACAGCGATACAGCTACCGGATAGAATTTTAAAGATATTTCATCAAAAACTTGAAACTATTGCTAAACGAAATATTGCGGCATAACAACAACCGATTTTTACAGCAATACACAGGCCAAACATTAATTGTTCATGATCGTTAAGATCGCGTGATATCACATTCGGAGGCAGAAGCAGTTGCAAAGAGTTCTTTTGCTAGATTATTTTTAACAACCGGAAATAGTCATGGCCGAATACTAATTGCAAATGAGATTGTTGAGGTGATAGCTAACTTTCTGAATGCAGGTGCTAATAATTAATGCGCCCGCAATACCCTATCCGTTTACATACCAATCTTGACCGATCATCACGTTGAGATGTCACTCATAATCGAGATTATGCCTTGCATCTTTATTCGCAGGTGTAAATGTGGGAAACAGTTCAATATAACTATCTGAATTATTTATTTTAACTACTTTAATACTGCAAATGGACCTATCAGACAAAGAACGCTACTCGATTAATAAAGTGAGTGAAGACACATATGTGCTCACCGATGCCGATACTTTACAAACCTGGCAAATTGAGATCCTGCGTAATAGTTATAAAGAACAAGAAAATGATTCTTTGAAAAATACTTCTAGCCCCGAAAAGTAATCTAAACTAGTAACGTTAACTCGTAACATTAGCACTAATCATGGCTGCTAATTCTTCATAAGGCATATAACCACTTGCCAGCATGGCATAATTACCGTCTTTTTCTGTCATCAAGGCGGGATAACTGTATATAGCTAGTTGTTGGCAAAGATTAAAATCTTGTTCAAGAACACTGGCTATATCCTTAGTATTCATATCAGCAAGCATTATATTAATATCCACTGCAAAATGATTTGCAATATCAATTAGCACTGCTTCTTTAGTGAGATCTTTGTTTTTAGTATAGAAAGCATATTGTAGTGCATTCAGATACTCAAATTCTTGCTGCGGAAGTTGTTTGCTGAAAGCCTTTATTGCAAAACATGCCAAGCGAGTATTGTAAATAAAATTTACTGGCATTACGAAGCCAAAGTCAAATACTTGCCCAGTAGTTTGATACACTTTTTGCCACTGACCTAACACGTAATTGCGCAAAGCATCACCCATTGGTTCTGTAGTATCTATTCTAAATGGTGTTAATACAAAGCGAATATCGTTTGCTGGAAATGATTCTTTGAGTCTTTGAATCACGAGAGAAAACCCCCAACACCAGGAACACATCGGGTTAACGAAATACACAAACCGCATCTTTAATTAGCCCCAACTTGTGCGTGACCGATGCCGCGAGGATCACTAGCGGCTGTAATTTTTTTAGTTTCCTGATCCCAAATAACAGTATGCATATTGCCATAACCGTGTCCTAAATCTTTTAATTTATGGCCCATTAACGCTAATGTGTTTTGGGTTTGAAAAGATAATGTGCCTGGCTCAAATTGAATCTCATCTGGCAAAAATTGATGATGGAAACGTCGTAACTTTACTATTTCAGCAGCACTAGCACCTTCGGCAAAAGCCAAGGTTGATAACAACACCATGCTAATGATGCGACTACCACCAGGCGTGCCCAAGATTGCTGTACGCTGACCATCGTATAAAAATGTTGGCGACATGCTAGACAGCATACGTTTCCCGGGCTCGATAGCATTTGCCTCGTTACCTGCCAAACCCCATAAGTTCGCATGACCCTGCTGAATAGCAAAGTCATCCATTTCATTATTCAACAATACACCGGTTCCTTCAGCCACAAACCCTGAACCAAAATAGTAATTAATAGATAGCGTTGCAGCTACATGATTACCTTGTTGATCCAAGATTGAAAAATGTGTAGTGTTTTGCGCTGCTTCATTAAGCGGCAATGTATTTACAACTTCTTGATGAATATACTTTTGACTATTTGTAGCATGATGCATACTAAAATCTGCAAAACGCTCCCCCGCATGCTCTGATGACAATAATTCTTCTATGGGAACATCTACAAAATCTACATCACCAAGAAATTGGGCACGATCATGATAAGCACGACGCATGGCTTCAACAATTAGGTGCTTACGCTGCACATCATTCATCGATTGCAAATCAAAATTCGATAGCATATTTAAAATTTGCATCAATACTATGCCGCCTGAAGATGGCAATGAGGTACTAACAATATTAATATTTTTATATGTTCCTGTTACCGGTCGTCGTTCAATAATTTGATAATCATTTAAGTCTTGTTGCTGCCAGATACCACCTGCTTGCTGCACACTCGCAATTAATTTTGTTGCAATCTCCCCACGATAGAATCCGTTTGCACCGTAGTCACTTATACTTTCTAAAACCTTGGCTAGGTCGGGCTGTTGCAAAACATGCCCAACTAGAGGAATCTCGCCGTGCTGTAAAAATATTTCTGCAGTTTGAGGAGTACTTTTTAGACGGTCGATTACAGTATTTGCGCGTGAATTATAAAATTCGCTTACTACAAAACCATCGCGCGCTATGTTAATCGCAGCACTCAAGGTAGTTTGTAATGACAGCCGACCATATTTTTCAGCAATGTGTGCCATTGCCGCTGGCGTACCAGGTATGCCTGCTGCCAATGGGCCGTTCACAGATTGTTTAGTAGCTTTGCCATTAGCATCTAAATACATATCACGAGTCGCAGCTAAGGGAGCTGCCTCGCGTCCATCGATCATCACATTGCGATTACTCTCGGCTAGATGCAATAACCAAAATCCTCCGCCTCCAAGACCAGATGCATACGGCTCTACGACTGCAAGCACAGCCGTCACAGCAACAGCGGCATCAAATGCATTACCGCCTTGTTGCAAAATATCAATACCAGCCTGGGTTGCTAATGGATGTGCACTTGCAACTGCATAGTTACCATATGGTGAATTAAGCAATGACTGTGATTGTTCATTTGGTGTACTGCATGCGAACAACAAAGCTAGCACTACTAAAAACAACAAGAAAAAACGAAACATCTCCAGCTTAAGAATTACCCTTTTAAATTAACCAAGGGATTTTGTTTTTAGAGCTTTAACAACTGCAGATGAAACAAATTTGGAGACATCCCCTCCCAGCTTAGCTATATCACGCACCAGACTGGATGAAATAAATGCATGCTCTTCTGCTGGCGTTAAAAACATCGACTCAAGCTCACTATCCAGTTGACGATTCATACTTGCCAATTGAAATTCAAACTCAAAATCTGATACTGCACGCAATCCTCGCAAGATAACTTTGGCATTTTGTTGGCGTGCGAATTCCACTAACAGGCTATCAAAACCACGCACTTTTGCATTTGGAAACCTTTCCAGTGCTTGTTCGGCTAGTGAAACTCGCTCTTTTAGAGAGAAGAATGGCGCTTTATTCCCGCCAGTACTAGCTACACCAACAATAACTTCATCAAAAATTTCACAAGCACGGCGCACCAAGTCTGTATGACCATTTGTGATGGGATCAAAAGTTCCAGGGTAAACTGCTATAAGTGCCATGGTCGAATTCTAATATGAATGCCGGTAATAAGCGCGATTAATTTACGCTATTACTACTAAAGATCACTTTCATACAGTGCATAGCGGACTTCACCGCTTATTTTTTCACGTATGCAATTTAAGGTTTCTAGTGATTTTTCTAAGCATTTTATAGCCTTTTGCTGCGCAGCTGACTCCACGTACAGTAAACCGCCAACACTTAACACTTGCTGCTTGAGTATCATCGGAATAACTTTCTCTAATAAATCACAATCAAAAGGTGGATCTAAAAAGATGACATCATATTGTTGATTTACGTTCTGTAAGTAGGTCAGCGCATTTTGGTTTTTAATTTCTATTGCTTGAGCATTGAATAGTTCTATTTGCTCATTAAGCATAGCTGCGATACGCGCATCTTCTTCTACTAGCACGACCTGGTCAGCACCACGCGACATGGCTTCAAAACCTAAAGCACCGCTGCCGGCAAACAAATCTAAACATGTAGCGCCATTAATATTAGCGGCTAACCAGTTAAATAAAGTCTCACGAACACGATCGGGCGTGGGCCTTATTTTTGGGGAGTCTATAAATTTAAGACGACGACTACGCCAAGTGCCGCCGATAATACGTAGACTATTGCTGTTCGCCACCCTTGGGCCCGCCAACAATAATCTTAACTAAGTTATTCGGTTGTAGATGCCTACTAAAAGCATTGAGAATTTCATCTTGCGAAACTGCTGAAATTTTATCAGTGAAGATTTCTAAATAATCTAATGGCAATTCATAATAACCAATCAAGGACAAGTAACCCAAAATATCACGATTACTATCAATTCGTAGTGGGAATCCACCAATAATATTATTTTTTGCAGAAGCAAGCTCTTCTGCTGTTGGGCCATCATTTACAAATTCTTCGATGGTTTGTAAGGTCACTTCTACCGCTTGTTGCGCTTGATCCCCACGTGTTTGCAAACCTAGCGCAAATGGTCCTGGTTGATACAGCGGGAAATAATAACTATATACACTATACGAAAGTCCTCGTTCTACACGTACTTCTTTTACTAAACGTGAGGTAAAGCCTCCGCCGCCCAAAATATGGTTGCCAACATAGAGTATAAAATAGTCCGGATGACCACGTTGAATACCTAATTGCCCAAGATACACATGCGCCTGTTGCGAAGGATAAGGCACATAGATATCCGCAACCTCTTTTGATGGCTGTGGCTGAGCTAAAGATTCAGGCTTAGTACCTTGTGCTAAGTTTACAGAAATTTGTTCGGCAATTTCTTTCGCCTTTACAACCTTAATACCACCAACAATGGTAATCAAAGCATTCTCTGCAACTAAGTATTTTTGATGGAAAGATTTAATATCATTCAAACTAATTAAATCTATGGTTTCTTTATAACCTAATGTCGGATTTGCATAGGGGTGCTGACCATAGATAGCTTCATAAAAAGCTCGGCTAGCTATGTCTGCTGGCCTTTGTTCTGAATCCTTAATTGCAATTAAGGCCTGATTTTTTAAGCGCAAAAAGTCTTTTTCAGGGAAACTTGGTTGAGCAAGCACGTCTATAAAAGTTTTCAGCGCTGGTTCCAGCAAAGCCGCATCTGTAAGACTACGTAATACAACGCTGGAGCGATCTAAACCTACACTACTACCATATTGCGCACCGACATCTTCAAATTGCTCAGCGATCGCATCAGCATCTAATGCACCCGTGCCAGTATTTAGCAAGCTATGGGTCAACTGAGATAAACCTGCAAGCTGTGCATCTCTACCACTACCTGCATCAAATGTGATAGCAACATCTAACATTGCTAACTCAGGTGCTGCCACAAATAAGGTTTTTACACCATTAGCAGTACTCCATTGCTCAATTTTCGGTGTCGCATTCACATGGCCAACTATAAAATAAGTACTTAAAAATAGTAGACCCAACAAAAATCGACAATGTGTGATTAATCTAAATTTCATATTTGTTTGGATCATTTTGAATTTATTGTTTTGTGTTCTCTGGGGCATGATTCTCAAGTGGCTGCAACACGGCTACGGTGAGGCCTTCTTCAACTAAATATTTACGTGCGACCTCACGTACTTGTTCTGCAGTAATAGCATTGATACGTTGGTTATATTCATCCATAAGCTGCCAACCCAAACCAACCGTTTCCAAACTACCAATAACAGTAGCTTGCCTTTGAATTGAATCTTGTTGATACACCTCACTTGCAATCACCTGTGCTTTCACACGCTTTAATTCTTTTTCACTAACTAAGTTTTCTTGTATTTCTTTAATTTCTTCGTACAGAGCCTGCTCTGCTTCTTCAATGCTGTGCTTCTCCGTTGGAGTGGCATCAAACAAAAACAACGTTTGGTAGCGAGAAAATATGTTGTATCCCGCGCTAGCAGCAGACACTAGTTCTTTTTCCCGTACTAACCTTTTGCTCAACCTGGCACTGCGCCCACCATCCAATACCGCACCCAACACAGATAAAGCATAGGGTTCCCAATCCTCCTCTGCAGTAGACAATGAGGGCGTTTTATAGCCCAGCATTACATATGGCAGTTTGGCGACAGCCTTAACTGTAACGCGCCGCGCACCCGTTTGTGGGTGCTCTAACCTTGGCTTGCTGGGCTTTACTGGATGATCCTCAAGCTCACCAAAGTACTGTTCTGACATCGCAAACACATCCTCAGGATCAACATCTCCGACCACTACGAGAGCCGCATTATTCGGTGCATACCAGCGCTGATACCAATCTGCTAAATCTTCAATCTTGAGGTTATGCAAATCATCCATCCAGCCAATGATGGGATGGTGGTAAGGATTGTTAATAAAAGCAGTTGAATAAAGTTGTTCATATACCAGAGCATTAGGATTGTCGTCGGTACGCAGACGTCGTTCTTCTTTGACTACTTCAAGTTCACTTTTGAAATCTTCTGGTGACAAAATCAGGTTTAGCATACGGTCTGATTCAAGCTCAAAACTTAGCTCAAGATTATCTTTACTCATTAACTGGTAATACGCAGTGTAGTCGCGCCCTGTAAATGCGTTATCGCGCGCTCCAATCTCTGCTACAGTGGAAGAAAACGTTCCTAAAGGGTATTTCTCGGTACCTTTGAACATCATATGTTCTAACACATGTGATACACCAGTAATACCACTGTGCTCTTGAGCTGAGCCTACACGATACCAAACCTGTGAAATCACAACTGGAGCACGATGGTCCTCTTTGACAATCACTTTCATTCCATTTTTAAAAGTCTTTTCGTGTGTGCCGCTAGAGCTTTTCGTAATGACAGCTTTTTTGTTAGCTTCATTGTCAATTTCTGGGGCAGCAGCAAGTTTGTCAGATAAACTAGTGCAGCTCGCTACAATAAATAGTAGTGGTAAAATTTTTATTAGCTTCATTTATTACGTGTGAATGTACTTGATGTTAGGATTAGCGCCATTTTATATACAGCAGTATTTCGTAAACCATACTATAAACATTCGTTCAAAATCTATGACTGAATTTGCTTTATGACCGAGGCAGGAGTTTTCCAACGCTTGCGCAGGGGTTTATCCAAAACCAGTGACGCCTTAACTGAAGGCTTATCTTCTGCCGTTCTGGGCAAAAAAGAATTGGATGATGATCTAATCGCGGAAATAGAAGATCGCTTAGTAATGGCTGATGTTGGTATCGAAACTACTAATAAAATTATCACAGCGCTTGTAGCACGTTTGAATCGCGCCCAACTCACAGATGTTGAAGCCCTCTATGATGCTCTGCAAGGAAGTATTGCAGAGATACTCATCCCCTGTAACAAACCACTAATTATGGGCAGAATTCAACCTTTTGTTATTCTGGTAGTAGGAGTTAATGGCGCAGGTAAAACCACCACGATTGGTAAAATCGCTCAACGCCTGGTGGAGTATCGCCAATCTGTAATGCTAGCAGCGGGCGACACTTTCCGTGCTGCTGCGGTTGAGCAGTTACAAGAATGGGGCAAAAGAATCAACGCACCGGTTATTGCACAGAAAAGTGGTGCAGACAGTGCAGCAGTAGTGTTCGATGCTTACCAATCGGCAAAAGCACGTAATATGAATGTGTTAATTGCGGACACAGCGGGCCGCTTACACACTCAACAAAATTTAATGGAAGAGTTAAAAAAAATTAAACGTGCGATTCAAAAGATCGAACCAGAAGCCCCGCATGAAACTCTATTGGTACTTGAAGCTGGCACTGGACAAAATGCAATTAATCAGGCGATTGAATTTAATCAAGCATTAGGGGTTACAGGCTTAGCCATAACAAAATTGGATGGCAGTGCTAAAGGTGGCATCGTGCTAGCGATCGCAGATAAATTACAGATACCTATTCGCTATATGGGCGTAGGTGAAGCTGTAGAAGATTTACGAGTTTTCAATGCACATCAATATGCGGGTGCCTTGCTTGGGCGAGAACCAATAACGGACGAAATTACATAATTAAAATATTCCATAAGTAGGCGTGACGCAATGATTGAAATGCAAAATATTACTAAGCGATACCCGGGTAACCGCGAGGCATTAACACATCTAAATTTAACCATCGAGCAAGGTGAAATGGCTTTTCTAACCGGTCCTTCAGGTGCAGGTAAAAGTACACTCCTAAAGCTCATTGCAGCAATTGAAAGACCTACTCGTGGACAAATATTTATAAATCGAAAAAATATTACTCGTATTCCAAAACGTAAAGTTCCTTCGCTGCGCAGACACATGGGTGTAGTTTTCCAAGATCATCACTTACTGCATGATAGAAATGTTTTTGATAATGTTTCACTGCCATTGCAAATAGCAGGTTTTGCTCAAGTTGATATAAACCGTAGAGTGCGCGCTGCGCTTGATAAGGTAGATTTACTTGATAAAGAACAGATGATGCCAATTACCTTATCTGGCGGTGAACAACAACGTGTAGGCATTGCACGTGCTGTAGTACATAAACCTGCCATTTTATTGGCTGACGAACCTACGGGAAATCTAGATCCGGAACTTTCTGCAGAAATCATGCGTTTATTTAGTGAATTTAATCAGGTTGGCGTTACAGTACTTATTGCAAGTCACGATTTGGAACTCATTAAACGTATGCAAAAGCGTATTATTCGCTTATGCGCGGGAGAATGCGTTGACTCACAAAGCCTTTAAGATATACAAAACTTTGAGATACTGAATTAGCGCATGGTTAGAGCCAGATATCAGCAGCCACTTGCCAGACCAAACATAAAAACTCGTTTGCGTTCATATTTGCGTGACCATGTGCGTGTATTCCTATTTAGCTTAGGCAAGCTTTATCGAACCCCCTTCGCTACCACTTTTACTCTGTTAATGATTGCTGTCGCACTCGCATTACCCGCATGCCTATATGTATTACTCAATAATCTACAAACCGTCACTCACAAATGGGACGATACCGGCCAAATTTCATTGTTCTTACATACAGGGACTTCAGAGCAAACTGTAGAGCAATTAAAAAATGAACTTACTGAACACAAACAAGTTGGAAATGTTGACTATGTGCCTGCTGAGTTAGCATTGAGAGAATTTCAAGATCGTAGTGAGTTCGGCGAGTTATTAGCAGGCTTGCCAAGTAACCCATTACCACCAACATTAATTGTCACCCCAATCGACTCAGCCAAACAAAGTGACTCATTAAATAAACTAAAAAAAGAATTTCAATCTATAGCTAACGTTGAGCGAGTCCAATTGGACATGCAATGGCTACAGCGCTTGCAAGCGATTACCAATATTATCCATCGCGCGATTACCGCTATCGGTATCATGCTTAGTCTTTCAGTTTTGTTAGTAGTAGGAAATAGTATTCGTTTAGATATTGAAAATCGACGTGCTGAAATTGAAGTCACTAAACTGATAGGAGCAACAGATCGCTTTATTCGCCGACCTTTTTTATATAGTGGCATGTGGTTTGGTCTATTAGGAGGAATCCTCGCACTACTATTAGTTTTTATCGTTCTACTAGTAATACGACAACCTGCCCAGGACCTAATAGGTCTTTATAATAGTGACTTTAAATTAATGCTACCGAGCTTCGTGCAAAGTGTTTCGCTAATTGGGAGCAGTATTATTTTAGGGATATTTGGATCTTGGCTTGCAGTGGGACATCATATCGCCAAAATACAACCTAGTTAATTTCAGCAAGACTTACCTTTATCAGACAGAGGTTTACTGCCGCCAAGGCGTGCAAAAGGATGTCTTTTTAATAATTTACTGTAGGCGCTTCTAGCTTCTTCAAGATCAAAATAAATATCACTGATTTTCACCCAGTGATCATTTTTGATATTCATCACATAGTAAGTTGGCCGTGAAGAAGAAGTTTGTAGATTTTGAGCACTCATCCTTGTGCCTATAAAATTTTTCTTTATTAAACAAAAATTAAAACTTAGTTAGCGTCACCGTTCTTGTTATAGGTTAGATACAGAGAGCCGCCAATTAATTACGTCGGAGGTATCAAAGACGAGTTCATGTTCGTTTTTAGCAACTTGTATCCCAGCTAAACGCTTACGAATATAAGGCAAACCCCTTTGGATCCAATGATCAATTGTAGGCTGGTCAACACCAAAGATGTGTGCTAAATCTGATTTACTTACTTGTACGCCAGGCATGTATTTATTTTTGATATACGTAAAATTAAATTGTATAGGTTATATATTTATAGCGTTTAGAAATATACAAAGTCCAAATTTAGACCGATAAAAGGATAGTAACTCCATTCTGATACTTTTCTGTGAGTTAGCTCCAAATATGTTCCTACTTGAGAACTGCTCAACGCCAATGTAGAGGTAAAGATACGGACTCAGCGATTCAAAACAACAGGCTACCGGGCGAAGTGCACGGACAAAGCGACGTAACAACAAGTTGCGTTACAAAACTTAATAAATAAGCTCATGCATAATTTTTACAGACTTAGATAAGTGGATATTCAGAATGAAATTGATGACTAATAATGAGGAGATATATTAATCTTGAGAACTGAATTTTTATCAATATTTTCACTAGGTAGCTAAGTGAAATAGACAATAATACTTCATTATAATCAATTAGTTATATTACTTAAGCTATTCTACTCTACCCATGTCCAGCCATAATATTGAACAAACTGATTGATTAGCACTCTAACGTCAGGAGTGCTAAAATTTATCTATATAAACCGATAAACCCAAAGAGGAAATCACAATACATGTCAAAGTCGATTATGCCACCGCAGACCCATTTAACAGTATCTACTGCAAATATAGATAACTATATTGCGTCTGTATATCAAATACCTGTGCTGAATGCAGAGCATGAGCATGCGCTGGCGTTACGTCTGCATGAGAATAACGATCTGGATGCTGCACGTACTTTGATTCTTCATCACCTTCGCTTTGTAGTTCAAGTGGCTCGTGGATATAACGGCTATGGCTTACCAATCGCAGATCTTATTCAGGAAGGTAATGTCGGCCTGATGAAAGCGGTGAAAAAATTTAATCCACACAAAGGCGTACGCTTGGTGTCTTTTGCTGTGCATTGGGTGCGAGCAGAAATACATGAATATGTATTGCGTAATTGGCGCATCGTTAAAATCGCCACCACCAAAGCGCAACGTAAATTATTTTTTAATCTGCGTAGCAGAAAAAAAAGTCTTGCTTGGTTAAACCAAGCAGAGGTTGAGAGTGTAGCTGAGCAACTTGGTGTTAAAGAAACAGATGTGATTGAGATGGAAAAACGTCTCAGTAGCCCTGACCTTGGATTTGACTTGCCTGAACATGCTGATGAAGAAGATACTTATGCACCAGCAGCATATTTAAGTGATGGGACGGAAACCCCTGAAAATCACGTTGAACAAAATGATTGGCAGACACATCAAACAAAACAGCTACAAACTGCTTTGCAAGTACTAGATGAGCGCAGCCGTGACATCATTGCGCATCGCTGGTTGGCTGAGAAGAAAACAACCCTTCAAGATCTTGCAGAAAAATATCAGGTTTCTGCGGAAAGAGTGCGTCAATTAGAAAATAACGCGATTAAAAAGCTCAAAGCAGCAGTAATCGCAGCATAATTTTATTTAGTGCTTACTCTAAGCGCGAATAAAAAACCAATGTAACAACACTGAGCAGCAGCAATGCTGCTCCGCCATTGTGCATTACCGCTACACTAATTGGTAAGTGCAGTACAATATTTAAAATTCCCAGAGCGATTTGTGTAAACAGCAGAACTAAAGTCACGGTAGCAATTTGACGCATATTCGCTGATGAACCACTGCCAATGATGACACGCAGCAACAACAGCAACCAAAATACAGCTACAACGATGGCAAATAAGCGATGGCTAATATGGATTGCTGTACGCGCAGGATTATCTAGAACGCCGTACTCATAGTTTTGATCCAAGCCGCGCCAAAATACAAACCCTTCTTTGAAATCAGTCTCCGGCCACCACTCACCTTGGCAAGTAGGAAAATCTGGACAAGCCAATGCAGCGTAATTTGTACTTGTCCACCCGCCTAAAACGATTTGGCCAACAAGCAACATCAACCCAACAACTAATACCGGTGTTAATGAATTTAGTCTAACTGAAGTTAGCTGCTTTGAGCTTTTGAGCACCAGCCACCAAAGTAACGCTAGAACACTCAAACCACCTAGCAAATGTAGCATTACTATCAGTGGCTTTAGTAATAACGTTACTGTCCACATGCCCAGTAAACCTTGAAAAATTACTAGCCCAACTAAAATAATCGGCAACCATAAAGGTTGTTCAAATTTTTTACGGTTAACAATTGCAACGATAGCCATAATTACAATCAATAATCCCAACCCTTCAGCCATGTAACGATGAATCATCTCTTTCCAGGCTTTTCCTGTTTCAAGTGCACGCTGAGGAAAGGCATGATTGGCTTGGTCAATCTCAGAAGCAGAGGCTGGCACGCCCAACAAATGGCCGTAACAACCCGGCCAGTCTGGGCAACCTAAACCAGCATCAGATAAACGTGTGTAGGCGCCCATCACCACAACGGCTAATGCGAGCAAAACTGAAATAAGTGCAAATTTTCTAAACATACTTTGTTATTTTTTAGGAAACCTAACTTAACCAATTTTTGACACTTTCAATAAACGTTTAAGGTCTTTCTTCATTCCTTTTGAGGTTGCATTTTTAGAGTACCGCATCATTAAATTTCCTAGCGGGTCAATTACATAGATTTGATGAATAGGAAGGTCTTTGAATTGCGGCAAAGTCTGAAAAATCACAGCCTTATCAAACCAGGCGACGCCCATTTGCGGATATTTAGAAAAAATTTCCGCTATGGCTTGTGTACTTTGATGTTTATGTAACCCAAAATATTTACGTTGTACACGCGGGCTATCACGACCAAGCGTAAGTCGTACCTGGCGCATTTTAAATAAACTGGCTTCGCAATATAGATCGCAAACTTCATCGCCTATGTATAACAATGTCCACTTGCCGGTAAATTCTTCATGACTCCATGTACTGCCATCTATAGCTGCTAACTTAAACTTTTCAAGTGGCTGAGCAGGCTGTATTAAGGTGCCATGATTTTGTGTTTTAGAACTCAACCAACTGTTCGGCACATAGAATAGCCACATGGCAAAAAACAATGGCCCAAAAAATACTGCAAACAACCCGATTAAATAACTTCTACTCTTAGTTTTCTTTTCCATTAGCTTTTTGAAATATTTATTTATTTTTTGATCTAGTAATTAATCTGGGTCTATGCAACACAATGAATATAATGAGTAGCGCTAAGGCCATTGCAAACCATTGAAACGCGTAACCTAAATTTCTTTTCGATGATGAGGCATAGATTACCCACTGTGCTTTATACACATCGGCTTGATTTTCTTCCATGCGCAATGATAGCGGTAGTAACTCTTGCTCTAAACGTATGCTTAATTCATTAAAATCTAAATATTGAATTAAGCGCGGCCAACTTGTGGAAGTATCTATTTCACCCAAACTAAATGCCTTGCCATATGGAACGTAGACCATACCCACCAAAGTCCGCAAATCCTCATCTACATCTATAATAGGCAATTCCTCACGCGGCCCTTTTAGAGGCAACCAACCACGGTCTACTAAAACCACCTTGTCACTGTTATGCAATTCAAAAGGTGTGAGTACATTGAAACCCACTTGATGATCTAAGTATCGATTATCTAATACAAACTGCTTATTGGATATAAATCTTCCTTGAACGCGTATACGCTGAAAACGTAGGTTAGCAGGATCTGTGATTGGAAAGTTTAGTTCTTGCGGAGGTTTATTTTTCCGTGATTCATTTTCTTGCTGAATTTGATTTTTTTCGTCTGCGCGCTGTAATTGCCAGACACCTAAACTACTTAAAAAAAACACGCCGGCTACAATAGCGATGATGCTTTGCCAGGTTGGTTTTCGCCAATGCTTATTTTCTGTCACAATAAGTTAACCATAAAAAATAAAAAGTTCATTCTCATGAAAATCATCATAATTCTATTATTTTTAGCTGCGCTAGGCAGCCTTGCTTCAGCTATGGTTTTTTTAGTAAAGGACAAGAGCGAAACCAATCGCACTGCAAAAGCACTTACATATAGAATTGGTATTTCAGTATTTATTTTTGTTCTTCTTATCCTTGCTTATTTCGCCGGTTACATTGAGCCTCATGGTATATCAGGTTAATAACTTTTTAAGCTAAAAATAACGCCGCATAAGCGGCGTTATTTTAGTCTTTCATGTTTTCGCTTATACCCAGTATACAAAAATAAATAAGCCCAACCATACTACATCCACAAAGTGCCAATACCACGCTGCCGCTTCGAATCCGAAGTGATGCTCTGGCTTAAAATGACCACGTATACAACGTATTAAAATCACAAATAGGATGATAGCGCCAATGGTCACGTGCATGCCGTGAAAGCCCGTTAGCATGAAGAATGTGGAACCATAAACACCCGAGCCTAGAGTTAACCCAAGATGTTGGTAAGCTTCATAATACTCAACTCCCTGACATACCATGAAGATTGCACCTAGCAATACCGTTAGAAACAAACCAATGATTAACTGACCACGATGATTTGCTTTCAACGCGTGATGCGCCCAAGTCAACGTCACACCACTAGTTAATAACAATGCCGTATTAATTGCAGGCAGACCCCATGCCGGCATCGGCGTAAAGTCACCACCAATCTCACCAGGGCCATTAGCTGTAAATGGCCAAATTGCTTCAAAGCCGGGCCATAAGTAACTATTGGTTGTTGCGCCTGTACCTTCACCACCTAACCAAGGTAAAGAATAAACACGTGTGTAAAACAAGGCGCCGAAGAATACAGCAAAAAACATTACTTCAGAAAAAATAAACCAGAACATACCCCAACGAAATGAAGTATCAACTTGGTCATTGTAAGCACCTGCTTCACTTTCTTTAATGACAGCTCCAAACCAACCAAACAGCATAACAAGCAAGACAATAACACCAAAAAACATTAGGTATTTGCCCCAGGTTGCGCCATTTAACAAGTTCGAAAACCCAACCATAAGACTGCTAACTGCAATCGATCCTGTGATCGGCCAATGACTGCCATGAGGGATGTAATAGTTACTTTCTGCGTTTGCCATAGTTATCTCTTACTATAATTTAAATGTTATCAATATTGTTTAAGGATTTGCTAGCGGTGTTACTAACATCAAAATAAGTATAAGAAAGCGTGACCGTCTTTACATGCTCTGGCAATGCAGGATTGATTACAAATACTACTGGCATTTCTAGTGATTGACCCGCTTCTAATAACTGATTGGTAAAACAAAAACATTCGGTTTTAATAAAATGATTCGCCGCTGAAAAAGGTGCAACACTTGGAATCGCTTGACCGATAACCGAACGATTGGTTTTATTGTTTACAAAAAAACTAGTCTTGTAAGGTTTGCCTGGGTGTACCCGCATCTTATTCGTCGCTGGTTCAAAATTCCAAAACATGCCTTGATTTAAGCTAGTAATAAACTCAACTGTAATAGTGCGCGACTCATCTACCTCAAAGTTAGCTTGCTGCTGTTTGGTGACATTATCAGACTTACCGTTTAGCCCCGTAATATCGCACAGCACATCATAAAGAGGTACTAGTGCATAACCAAAACCAAACATAGCCACTGCAAAAAAGCAGAGTTTAATTGCGCTAATATTAGATGAAGAATTCACGACTAAATAATCTCATTTACTGGCCATTAAGAAGTAGAAACCAACATAAATAAACAATGCCACACAACCCAGCAGGATTGCTGTACGTCTAGCTTCTCGTTTTGACTGTTTCATAATGCTCGCGAGTAAACCAATTCCATTCGTCTCCAACATTTGGTGGCGTTGTAAAGCTGTGGTATGGCGGCGGTGAACTTAATGTCCACTCTAAGCCATGTGCGCCATCCCAAACACGATCAGTCGCTTTAGCACCGCCACGGATGGTTGCAATTACAAGCCAAAGGAAAATAAGCTGAGAAAAACCAAACCCAAATGCACCGATGGTAGCAATTTGGTTGTAGTCAGAAAATTGTAAAGCGTAATCAGGGATACGACGTGGCATACCTGCTAAACCTACAAAGTGCATTGGGAAGAAGGTAACGTTTACAAAAATGGTAGATAGCCAAAAGTGTAGCTTCCCCCAAAATTCACTGTACATATGTCCAGTCCATTTCGGAAGCCAATAATACACTGCAGCAATAATCGCAAAAATAGAGCCTGGTACTAATACATAGTGAAAGTGTGCGACCACAAAGTAGGTATCGTGATATTGGAAATCCGCTGGTGTGATCGCAAGCATTAACCCCGAGAAACCACCAATAGTGAACAAAATAATAAATGCGATCGAAAACAACATGGGGGTTTCAAATGTCATCGCGCCACGCCACATGGTGCAAACCCAGTTAAACACTTTTACTCCTGTCGGCACCGCAATCAGCATGGTAGCGAACATAAAAAACAGTTCCCCCGCCAGTGGCATACCTACAGTAAACATGTGATGTGCCCATACGATGAAAGACAAGAATGCAATGGATGCCGTTGCATACACCATAGATGAATAGCCAAATAGTGGTTTACGCGCAAAGGTTGGAATAATGCTAGAGATCACACCAAAAGATGGAAGAATCAAAATGTACACTTCAGGGTGTCCAAAAAACCAGAATATGTGCTGGAACAAAACCGGATCACCACCACCGGCAGCATTAAAGAAGCTTGTGCCAAAAAACTTGTCCGTCAGCAACATAGTTACGCCACCAGCAAGCACTGGCATTACTGCAATCAATAAATAAGCGGTAATTAACCACGTCCATACAAACAATGGCATTTTCATTAATGTCATTCCGGGTGCACGCATATTTAAAATTGTAGCTATCACGTTGATTGCGCCCATAATCGATGACATTCCCATAAAGTGAATTGAGAAAATTACAAATGGAAGCGCGTCACCAGTTTGTAATGACAAAGGTGGGTATAGAGTCCAGCCACCTGCAGGGCCACCACCATCCATTAACAAAGTAGACAGCATCATGGTGAAAGCAAATGGCAGTATCCAAAAACTCCAATTATTCATGCGTGGCAGTGCCATGTCTGCGCCGCCAATCATCATTGGTATTAACCAGTTTGCAAGACCGGTAAAGGCCGGCATCACTACACCAAAAATCATAATAATGGCATGCATAGTAGTCATGGAGTTAAAGAATTGTGGATCTACAAATTGCATCCCTGGCTGGAATAATTCTGAACGAATGATCAGCGCCATGGCTCCACCAATAAAGAACATGATGAACGAGAACCATAAGTATAAAGTACCAATATCTTTATGATTGGTAGTTGTAACCCAACGCATAATGCCTGATGGATGATGCTCTTCGTGAAGATCGTCCGCTGCCATAGTAGACATATCTAAAACTCCCTAGCTATATAAACTTTTGATTTAAAATTTAAAAATGAATTAATTACTTAATGCTGCTTGTGTATTAGTTGCTGCGGCAACATTCTTAACTTTCTGGTCAGAAGACTGGTTAGTTCTCTGAGAACTAGCCATATTTTTATTCTCTTGGTTCAACACCCATCGATCGTAATCTTCTGGTGATAGTGCACGCACAACAACTGGCATAAAACCATGATCGCGACCACACAATTCAGCACATTGACCTCGGTAAATTCCTGGCTTTTCAATTACTGTCCATACTTGACTAATGTAGCCTGGAATAGCATCTTTCTTAAGTGCTAAATCTGGAACCCACCAAGCATGTATAACATCATTTGAGGTAATTAGAATGCGTACCTTGCGGTTAGTTGGTAGCACTAACTCATTATCGACTTCCAGCAAGTAGTTATCAGTCTTTTCTGCACGGTTATATATTTCATCGCGAGGAGTTTTTAATATGCTATAAAAATCAATATCGTGATCAACATACTCATAACGCCACATCCACTGATAACCTGTTACCTTAATGGTCATATCTGCACCACTAGTATCTTCCATAGCAATCAGCACCTTTGCAGCTGGAATAGAGACCCCAATCAAAATTGCAAATGGCAGCACAGTCCAAATAAATTCTAGCGCTGTGCTTTCATGAAACTCTGCGGGGATAACACCTTTAGATTTGCGATCTCTGAATAGTGAGATAGCCATCGCACTGAATACCAATAGACCAATTACGCAACAGATGTAAAAAATAAGCATGTGTAGATCAAACACTTTTTTACTGATATCCGTCACACCTTCTGTCATGTTGTAAGGCTGAACCTCGGCCCACAAATTTTGAGAAGCAATAGCCATCAAACCTAAGAATAAGATGATTGAACGCATCAAGTATTTTTGTTTCATTTATATTTTCCTGCCAAAAACTAACTATGTATAAGTATTGTATGTAATGCTTTCGCCAATGAATCCGATAAACTTTTGCGCTCGTCATTAGTTAAACATCTTCCTATTTCAGTTTCTTTGCCTTTTGAACGAATAAGCAACTTGGTTGGGTAACCTTGCAATGGAGATTTTACTAACTCCAAATTGAGCCATGCTCGTTCAAATTGCCATCCTTCATTAGGTTTTTTTCTTCCCTTTTCAACGGTTACCAGATCATCATCTATAGTGACTACTTCTTGGTCACGACCACGCAAGCTGCACATGTAAAGACCAAGCGTAAGCGCTAATATCTCTAACCCTGCAAATGGCAAAATTAGCCAGGGGCCCTGTAAGGCAAACATGCCTGCTATACCAAATGATATGGCGGCCATAAAATAAATAAAAAGCTTGTTCCCACGCCAAGAAAGGGATTGATTACGACGAACTATAAACTGCGTCGGCGGCGATAGTTCATGATCTATATCAATAACAGTGGTCAAAATATAAATCCCTTATTTCGCGAACCCAAATCTGGTATTTTTTGGGTAATTACTAATATATTAGGCAATATTAATGTGCATAATTGTATCTCTTCATTAGAAAAAGTCATTCCCACGCAGTTAGGGCAATAGAGATAGTTGTACTTCACACAGTTGATATCTTATGTTGCAATTAACTTTACTTATTGGCATTCATTTTATTTAACATTCAATTTTATTGGCCAATAATATTTACATAAAACTATTTAATCTGATTAATAGGAATGCGTATTTCACTGCCATATGTTTTATCTTTATTGGATGATAATTTCCTTGCGTAACCATAAATTACTTCGTAACTAGCTGGGAATAAGCCATTTTTTTGTCGTTGGCTTTCATATGCCGCTTCAAATTTCTGGTACTTGTTTTTACCCATCAGGCCAATAGAAAAACTACTATCTGTTACCCCAAACTTACCTCGGCTGCCAGTATCTTTTAAATCCCGCAATAATTGGCGAACTTGTTGATATTCAAGTGTGATTATCTCCATATCTACTACTGGATCGGCGTAATGATTTGCTAATAACAGGTCACCTATGTGGTGCATATCAATAAAGCTATGTACATGAATATGTTGATCAACCTGGGCCCAACTTTGGCGCAATTCTTTCAACGTATCAGGACCGAAGGTAGTAAATACCAACACCCCACCCGGCTTCAAAATACGCAAACATTCCGTGAACACTTGATTAAGATCTTCACACCATTGAAAAGTAGAGGTAGAAAAAATCAAATCGATAGATTCATCTTTGATCGACAAATCTTCAGCATCGCAACAAATTAAAGAGGCAGTTTGTTGCAAGCACGGCTGATTTTGATTCATTTGTAACAACATAGGAACAGCAACATCACTGGCTATCACATGACTATCGGAAAACTGTGCCTGCAAACCTCTCACGCTTTTCCCAGTTCCCGAACCTATATCTAAAATAGTAGCTGGCGTTAGCTTTAACATTTGCAGGCGCTCAAGTGCACGATCACAAATTTCTTGTTGCACAATTGCAGCCGCATCATAAGTATCTGCTGCTTTGGAAAAATCTTTACTTATTCGCCGTTTATTCAGCATTTGCTTTGTTTTCTGCCTGGATAAGCATGGTTTTTACCTGCTCAATAAACTGCTCAGGATGAGACAAAAAGGGCACGTGGCCAGCATTGGAGATTTTACATAGTTGAACTTGCTTCCAGATTTCTGCCGTATGCTCCGCAGCTTCTACAGATGTAACTTGGTCGTTTTCACCTTGCAATAAATATATCGGCACATCTTTTGATAAATGTATGTCACGTAAATCGAGCTCTTGTAGCCATCTTAATCCCCAACGAATTTTTTCTGGCTGTTGATCAGAGGCTACTTGTCCTAATGCTCGCGTTATTTGTTTTGACGATATGCTATACAGTGTTTGCAAAGCATTAAATTGTTTTATGGTAGCTCTCGGTGATGCGTCATATTGTTTTATAAACTTTGTGAAAGTATTTGATGACATGGCATACGGCCAATTTTCGCTGGCAACAAACTTTGGTGTACTCGCTATTAACATCAAATTTTTCACGTGTTGTGGATACTGCTTTAGATACAATTGCGCTAACAAACCCCCTAATGACCATGCAATGAGTGTACAACTATTTGGTAACGTGTTCGCTAACAACTCTAGGCCTTGATCAACGCTCTCGTCCCACTCTGTAGCATGGCTTTCACCATGCCCCGGCAAGTCTACACACCAAATCTGAAATTCTTTACTCAGTTCAGTGATACACGGCAACCAAATTTTCGAATTGGAGCCCCATCCATGTAACAATGCCAATACTGGGCCATTGCTAGTTTGACCAAATTTTGAAACATGTAGTTTAAACATCGTACTTATGGACACTCTTCCAGCTCAAATACTATTTGTTGTAGGCACTTATCTGCTTGGCTCAATCAGCAGCGCAATCATTGTGAGTAAAGCATTCAGTTTACCTGACCCTCGAGATTTAGGCTCTGGCAATCCTGGAGCTACGAATGTATTACGTACCGGCAATAAGATAGCTGCAGTAATTACTTTAACTGGCGATTTACTCAAAGGTTTAATACCCGTATTAGCAGTTGACTTTCTCACTGCTAGTGCTCCACTCGTTGCAGCGACCGGTTTTGCTGCATTACTAGGTCACATATACCCGCTCTACTACAGTTTTAAAGGTGGCAAAGGAGTCGCTACAACACTAGGCGTGGTGCTTGGGTTTGATTGGTTGCTTGGTGTGGTTTGGATTGCGATTTGGTTGTTCATTGCACTTTTGTTTCGCTATTCATCATTTGCGGCATTAGTCGCAACCACATTAATTTTAATTACAAGCTGGTTTTGGTCTAAGAATATTTGGTTATTTATTTCTATGGCCTTTATTACATTATTTGTTTTCTGGAAGCACCGCAGCAATATTCAAAATTTGCTTAAAGGTAATGAATCCAAACTTGGGAAATCTAAATAGCTTCTAAAGACCAACGCGGGTGCACTTTAATCTGTAAAGCTTGCAGTTGAACTCCGCTCTGTAAACGCAACAGGCCGAGTTGCGCCACCATGGCAGCATTATCGGTACAAAACTCTGGAGCTGGATAAAACACTTCCATTCCACGTTTGGCTAGCTTTTCTTTTAACTGCTGACGTAATTTCTTATTCGCGCCCACACCTCCTGCAACGACTAGTGTATTAGCATTGCATTGCTCTAGTGCTCGCAGTGATTTAATCCTTAAGGTATCTACTACAGCATCTTCAAATGCACAAGCCACATCCGCACGAGTCTGAGCATCTATTGTTGTTAATTGTCTCTTTTGTAATTCTTTTAGAGTATTTAACACATGGGTTTTTAAACCGCTAAAACTGAAATCCAGCCCAGGTCGATCTGTCATTGGCCGAGGAAAATTGAATCGCTTTGCATTTCCTTGTTGGGCTAACTGTTGAATCTGAGGACCACCCGGGTAAGGCAGCCCCAACAACTGCGCTGTTTTATCAAAGGCTTCTCCCACGGCATCATCAATGCTCTCGCCTAAAACACTGTAGCTACCAATTTCATCAACTTTCACCAGCAAAGTATGGCCACCTGAAACCAAAAGCGCCACATAAGGAAACTTAGGAGAAATATTTTCGATTAAAGGAGCCAATAAATGAGCTTCCATATGATGAATCGAAATAGCTGGTTTATTGATTGACCATGCTAAACTGCGAGCAAATCCAGCTCCTACCATTAGCGCACCCATTAACCCGGGGCCTGAAGTATAGGCAATGGCATCTATATCTTTTAGTAACTCAAGATTGGCGGCAAGCAACGTTTCTTGCACCAACGGACCCAATTTACGAATATGATCACGCGAAGCAAGTTCTGGCACCACACCTCCGTAAGGGTTATGAAGTTCTGTTTGTGAATAAAGTTTATTGGCCAGTAAACCATCTGAATCTGAGACAATGGCTACTGCAGTCTCATCACAAGAGCTTTCAATTCCAAGTACGCGCATGTTCGCATTATCACTTGATTTAGCTACTTAGGTACATCATTCCCAGGGTAATGCCTTATATCTAGTCTAGTAATTTGATATTCGGTGTCCCATCTGTATAATCGCGGCTCAATTTTCAATTGAGTAATAACTCCTATATTTGTATGCCTGGTGTACGTGTAAAAGAAAACGAGCCCTTTGATTTTGCTTTAAGGCGCTTTCGCCGTTCCTGCGAAAAGGCTGGAACTGTCACTGAAGTTCGTCGCCGCGAGGCCTATGAAAAACCTACCGAAATCCGCAAGCGAAAAGCCGCAGCTGCTGTAAAACGTAACCTTAAGCGTGTAGCACGCACAAGCTTGCGTCGTCGTCGACTTTACTAAAAACGTCCATAGAGCACCTTCAGGTGTCCGACCCAACATGTCTAAACTCAAGGACAAACTGACCGAAGACATGAAAGCTGCAATGCGCAGTGGAGACAAGGCACGTCTGCAAACTATTCGTTTGATACTTTCAGCTGTTAAACAGCAAGAAGTAGATACCCGAGAAGAGCAGTGCGACGACGATATCATTGCATCATTAACTAAAATGCAAAAACAGCGTCGTGAATCGATCAGTCATTTTGAAAAAGCAAGCCGACAAGATTTAGTAAAAAAAGAACAGCAAGAACTAGTAGTAATTAACGAATACCTACCTACGCCACTTGGTGATAATGAAATTGAAACGTTGATCGCAGAAGCTATGTCCGCATCCGGTGCATCAAGTATTAAAGATATGGGCAAAGTGATGAGCATATTAAAACCCAAACTTGCAGGCCGTGCAGATATGAGTGTGGTAAGCGCGAAAATCAAATCAGCTCTTGCTAGTTAACCTAGTATTAAGCACCGTTTAACACATCCTCAATTAACATTAATATAGTGAGCTAGTTTAATTTTTGGGCTTAGCTTTCCCTAAATACATTTTTCTGGGGTTACGCCCCGGCTTATATAAAACAGGTTTCATGTATTATGTCTACCCTGAAAAATGATCTTTTTATTCGCGCGCTACTTAGACAGGAAGTAGAACGAACACCAATGTGGATTATGCGCCAAGCGGGCCGTTATCTTCCTGAATATCGCGCCACACGAAAACGTGCAGGCAATTTCTTAACCCTATGTAAAACACCCGAATTAGCATGTGAAGTCACCATGCAACCTCTTGACCGTTACGGGTTAGATGCTGCGATTTTGTTTTCCGACATCCTTACCATTCCTGATGCACTAGGGCTAGGTTTGCAGTTTAGCGAGGGCGAAGGACCAAGTTTTAAGTCACCGATTTCAAGCATGGCTGATGTAGAACGCATTACTAATTTAACACCTATCAATGAACTTAGTTATGTAACCGATGCCGTTAGACTAATACGCAAAGAACTTGATGGTCGTGTCCCACTAATTGGCTTTTCTGGCAGCCCATGGACACTAGCAACCTATATGGTTGAAGGTAAAGGCAGCAAAGAGTTTCATAAAGTTAAAGGCATGCTTTATCAAGAACCGGCAACACTTGAAAAACTATTAGATGTTTTAAGCACTTCTGTTACAAACTATCTTGCTGCGCAGATTGATGCAGGTGCACAGGCAGTAATGATCTTTGATACATGGGGTGGTGTGTTATCTAAAGAGTATTATCTTAAATATTCACTCTCTCCTATGCAGAAAATAGTACAAGAACTTAAAAATACACCATTTGCTAAAGATGTGCCGATAGTTTTATTTACCAAGGGTGGGGGAAATTGGCTAAATGAAATGGCAACAACAGGATGTCATGCTCTAGGCTTAGATTGGACGACAGAAATTGATCAAGCACGCGCGCAAGTTGGTGATAAAGTTGCATTACAAGGCAATTTAGATCCGTGCGTATTGTATGGTAGCGACGAATTGATACGCGAAGAAGTTAAGAAAGTGCTTAGCAAGTTTGGCAAGGGTTCCGGGCACATTCTAAATTTAGGTCATGGTATTCAGCAATATGTAGACCCAAACAAAGTGACAGTATTGGTAGAGGCCGTTAAAGAATTTAGCCCTGCCTTTCATTGATTAGCTATTCAGCAAGTAATTCTTTCAACCTCTTCAAATTGATTCTTTGCATACTACGGTTCTGACTTTTGCTTTTAGGTAGTTGGTATTGTTGACGCAAACTAAATACCACCACTTCGATTTCATTATTTTGATATTCGAAATTTATAGTTGGCAGAAATATAAAATTATTATTTAGCTTTAAGCGTCGCTCTGTCAATTTAAGCTCTACACTTTTATCTTGCAACCTTTCAACAACACTCTCTACAGTATCGCAAGCAACATGAATACTTATAGGTGTGTTTATACCTGCTGTGCCTTCTAAAACAGGGCCAACTAAAAACGGAGTATAGTCCTGCAACCACTCCATGATGATTAATGCTATTTGGCGTTCGACTAATAATTGTTGCTCATACCCAGAAACAAAAGTCTTCTGAAAGGAAGTAATCGCTTGCTCTATTTCAAAGTTACTCGGTAACGAACCATGCTGAGAGTTACCTAATCTTTCGCTAGCTTTTAATTTAGCGCGACGAAAATCTCGCACGCCTTCTGCAGTGATAATTTTTGCAGTTTCATGCGCTAGCACTTGTCTTAATCGGTCTGACTTATTGCGTACCACTTTCATAATGAAGACTAGCAATATTACAAAGAATTTCTAGAATAGTTGCTCTGGTATTTCGATCACTTCGCCAGATCCGTCACTTTGCTGTTGAAATGTAATATGATTATCAACATCAACACTTGTTGTAGGAATATACTGCTCGCGAAAAGTTTCTTGTATGCCTTGGTTACTGTCTTGATCAACTAACAAACCCGTCTTAGGATCTATGCGCATGGTTACAATACCAGCCGGCGTCTGTAGTGTATTTTCAGGCTTACCTTCAAGCGCAACACTCATATATTCCATCCATATAGGCAATGCCGCAGTACCGCCCACCTCGCGTTTTCCTAGCGGTTTATCTTGATCAAACCCCACCCAGGTGGTTGCAACCACGTCGCCATTAAATCCACTAAACCAAGCGTCTTGTTGCTTATTGGTAGTGCCGGTTTTGCCTGCTAAATCATTTCTACCTAACTCTTTCGCCTTAGTGCCTGTGCCCCGTTTGATGACATCTTGCATCATGCTTACCATTTGATATGCATTTTCTCTATCTAATACACGAGCAGCCATTCTAAATCCGTTTGATAAACCGGATGGTAATGAGGTGTCTTTGCTTGCTTCTTTTTTAATTGCTTTACTGCTAGTGTTTTGGTTACTAGCAAGCTCTTCTTTACTGATTTGTTGCTGCAAAGATTGGCAATCAGTTTCACAAACCGATAAAGCATCGACACTAAATAAAACTTCGCCTTTATCGCTTTCTATACGTTCAATTAAATAAGGTTCTATGAGGTAACCACCATTTGCGAATACTGAATAACCTTTAGCTAGTTCAAGCGGTGTCACCGCTCCAGAACCTAAGGCTAGTGTTAAGTCATAAGGTAAGCGCTCTCGATCAAAACCAAACTTAGTTATATGTTGCATCGCGTGTCTACGCCCCATATCGTTAAGCAAACGGATTGAAACCATGTTGCGAGACTTAAATAAGGCAACTCTTAAGCGTGTGGGTCCGTAGAACTTACCGCTGTAATTTTGTGGGCGCCACGTATCTTCTAGTGCAACATCTTCAAACACCAAGGGCGCATCGTTAATAATACTTGCTGGAGTGTAGCCAGAATCCAAAGCGGCCGAGTAAATGAATGGCTTAAAACTAGAACCTGGTTGTCGCCTAGCTTGTATAGCGCGGTTAAATTTACTGTAGTAATAATCAAAGCCGCCAGCTAATGCAAGGATGCCACCACTTTGTGGGTCGACAGAAACTAAAGCACCTGACACTTGGGGCACTTGTTCTAAAGACCATTCCCTGGAATCTTTGGTAGAAACACGCACTACATCACCGATAGTAAACATCTTAGTAAAGTCGCTAGGTTTATCGCCCATAGCATTCTCATTTATGTAAGGACGTGCCCATGTTGCATTTTGCAATGCAATTCCAACGATGTGATCTGCGCCAATATAAACCTGAAGATTTTCTTTTGAGATTGCGATAACCACCCCTGGCACTAAGCCACCAATTTCCAGTAACTCACTTAAGGTCTCATCTAACTTGGCCATATCAAGCCCGCCAGTTTCGGTTGTGATAGCTTCTACCCTTGACTCAGCTCCTCGATAACCATGTCGTTTATCATAATCACGCAAACCGTTGACTAAGGCTTGCCTTGCAGCTTGCTGTAAGCGTGTGTCGACTGTAGTGTAAACACGGTAACCTTTGTTGTATGCATCAGCAGCACCAAAAGCATTCACAATAATTGAGCGCACCATCTCACCTATATAAGGCGCATCTACTTCAACACGCGAGTAATGACGTGAAGAAGTAACTTCAGCCTCAATAGAATTGCGGTAGGTTTCTTCATCGATAAAGCGCAGTTCGTGCATTCTCCCCAATACGTAATTACGGCGAACGAGTGCACGATCTGGATTAATAATTGGATTATAACGCGAAGGCGCTTTAGGAAGACCCGCAATCATGGCTACTTGAGATACAGATAGTTCATCAACACTGAGACCGTAATAAACATCCGCTGCAGCACCCACACCATAAGCGCGATTACCGAGATAGATCTTATTTAGGTACAGTTCAAGAATTTCATCTTTGCTGAGCTCGTGCTCGATTTGTAGTGCTAGGAAAATTTCTCGAAGCTTGCGCACATAAGTTCGCTCGTTGCCTAGGAAAAAGTTTCTCACCAACTGCATAGTAATAGTACTGCCACCTTGCCGTTTCTCACCTGTCCGAATTACTTCAATCGCAGCACGTATCAAACCTTGGTAATCAACTCCTGGATGGTGGTAAAAACGATCATCTTCGGCAGCAAGAAATGCTTGAATAATAGTTTCAGGGTAATCTCCTATCTGTAAAGGCTGGCGGCGCTTTTCGCCGTAGACAGAAATAAGCTTCCCATCACGGCTATATACCTTGAGAGGTACCTGTAGTTCTACGTCTTTAAGCGTGCTGACGCTAGGTAGCGTAGGCGCGATATAGAGGTAAACACCCACTGAAGCGATGCCTATAGCGACAGAGATCCCGAAAATTCCGATGAATACAAGGCGTAATAGCTTTAAAAACAATGGCATATGCTTACAATGAACTTTGCTCTAGTGAGTTATATATCAAGAGCAGGGTATCAGAACCTAAATTAATCGGCTCAGCAAGTATTTTGCGAAACCCACCATTTGCTATAGAGTTATAAACAGTTCTTAACGCACATATATATAAACTAATCATAACAATCACAATATTAATATAATTAATTACCAACGTGTTATTTTCCAATAGAAATAAAGGCCCTGTAGTTGGCTTAGATATTAGCTCCTCCTCCGTAAAGGCCATGGAATTTTCACAAACCAGCAATGGTTATCGTGTGGATCACTATGGAGTTGAACCTCTACCTTCGAACGCCGTTACTGAAAAAGTCATCTCGGACGTTGACGCGGTTGGTGAGAGCATTAGACATGTGATGAAGAAGTCTAGTTCCAAGGCCAAAAAATGCTGTTTAGCAGTAGCAGGGTCGGCAGTGATTACTAAAGTCATCACCATGCCAGCCAACCTGAAAGAAGAAGACCTTGAGGGACAAATACAATTAGAAGCAGATCAGTACATTCCTTATGCGCTAGAAGAAGTGAACCTAGATTTCGACGTCTTGGGTCCTACGGAAGAAAATCCTGAAACCATAGATGTGTTGCTAGCGGCTTCAAGAAGCGAAAATGTTGATATGCGTGTAGCGGCTGCGGAGGCTGCAGGGCTTACACCGATTGTGGTCGACGTTGAAGCGTATTCAATTGAAACTGCTTTCCCTCTCCTAACCGAAGGTATAGAAAATAGAGGTCGTGACAAAACCGTTGCCATACTCGACATCGGGGCCACCATGACCACCCTTAATGTGCTTGATGGCCATAAGATGGTATATACACGAGAACAGCCTTTTGGCGGCAAGCAATTAACTGAAGAAATCATGCATCAGTATGGCCTTACTTTTGAAGAGGCAGGTTTAGCTAAAAAAGAAGGCGGACTACCTGAAAACTATATATCTGATTTATTAGAACCATTTAAAAATACGGCAGCGCAACAGGCGAATCGTTTTCTACAATTTTATTATTCAGCTAGCCAGAACGTTACTGTTAACCACATATTATTGGCCGGAGGATGTGCAGTGATTCCTGGTTTAGATGAAAGAATTGCCAATGAAACTGGCATTCAAACTACTATTGCAAACCCGTTTAGCAATCTTTCACTGGGATCTAAGATTAATCCGCAGGCATTAGGTAGTGATGCGCCATCCATGCTAATTGCATGTGGCCTAGCCTTGAGGGCATTTGATTAGTCATGGCTAGAATTAATTTATTACCTTGGCGCGAAACACGTAGGAGCGAGCAACAAAAAGGGTTCTTCACATTAGTGGGTATGGCAGCAGCATTATGTGGCGTGGTGGTACTACTCACTCATTTTGAAATTAATGGCAGGATAGACCATCAACTAGATCGTAACCAATTCCTTACTAATGAAATTAAAATACTAGATGGAAAAATTGAGGAAATCAAAAAACTTGATTCAACCCGACAAGCATTAATTGAGCGCATGGACGTTATCCAAAATTTGCAGGCCGCTCGCCCAGGTGTAGTGCACTTATTTGATGAATTGGTAAAAACACTTCCTGAAGGCGTACATCTATCAAGTCTTAAACAATCCGATAATAACCTTCAGTTATCAGGCCTAGCTGAATCTAATGCTCGAGTTTCATCTTATATGCGTAAAATTGAAGACTCGAAATGGTTAGCCAGCCCAAGCTTAGGAGTAATTGAAACAAAAGATACTGAGTTGTCGCGAATCAGCAGTTTTAACCTTGCGGCACAGCAAATCAATCCTAATATCGAAGAAGAAAACTAGCGCATGGATTTTGCAGAACTAAAATACGTAACCCCTACCAATATTGGCACAGCGCCTTTATGGGTGAAGGTATTTCTAATTGGCATAGTATGCATTGCACTTCTATTTGCAGGCTATTGGTTCCACCACAAAAATCAACTAGAGGGCTTAAATACAGTACAAGCAAAGGAATTCGAACTTAGAAAAATTTTTGAAAATAAGGCCGAAAAAGCAGCAAACTTAGCATTATATAAAATTCAACTGGAAGAAATGCGGCGCGTATTTGGTGCATTACTGCGACAATTACCAAGCAAAACAGAAATACCAGCACTTATTGTTGATATCTCCCAAACTGGTTTAGCTAGTGGTTTAGAAATCGAGCTATTCAAACCTAACCCAGAATCTCGTAAAGAATTTTATGCAGAGAAACCAATCAGTTTAAGGATGAAAGGTGATTACCATCAGTTTGGTGCCTTCGCGAGTGAAATTGCAGCACTTCCTCGAATAGTAACGCTCCATAACATCTCGCTTGCACCTAGTGATAACGAAAGCAAAGATATGACCATGATGGCTACTGCTAAAACCTATCGCTATCTTGATGAGGATGAAGAATGAGTAGGGTTAGCGCGTATTACATCAGTCCCATCTTTTGGGCTTTATTAGCAATCTCAATTACATTTCTATTATCTGGCTGTGGAAGGGAAATGCGAGATTTAGAAGATTATGCAGAAGAAGTTAAGTCACGTGAACCTCCTGGTATTGACCCTATCCCTGAAGTGAAGCCTTATCAAAGCTTTAAGTACGAGGCGAATAATGAACGTAATCCTTTTGATTCGTCGATATTTCAAGCCAAGATTATGCAGAATATTAGTAAACGGAATTCAACAATTTCACCTGACTCAAATCGCACACCTGAATTTTTAGAAAATTTCCCACTAGACACATTGCGTATGGTGGGAACAATTGAACAAAGAGGAATACTTTGGGCATTAGTACAAACGCCTGAAAAAACTATTCAGCGTATTTCAAATGGTAATTATCTTGGCCAAAACAATGGCAAAGTTTTAAATGTGTCTGATGCCGGCATTAGCCTTGAAGAGATTATTCCAGATGGTTTTGGCGGCTGGCGAAAACGCGATGGCAGCATTGCATTAAGTGAATAGCAGGCCAACATATTTAAAGGCAAAAATAAATATTATTTACAGGGAAAGTTTAAATACTAAGGGGCATTACGCCATGAATGAATCATTACTTAACTCACACAGCCATTACTCAGCAAATTTGTTGAATAATAAAACGAAGCTTGGAACTGCTGCTTTAAAAGGTATCATTGCACTTCTTCTATTTATGATGGCTATAACGGCATTTGCTCAAAATGAACTGCAAGACATTAAAGTTGCTAGCTTGCCAAATGATGAAATTCAATTATCGCTACAATTTGCCAATCCACCAACAGAGCCGTTAACATTTACCATAGATAATCCTGCGCGAATTGCGTTAGATTTTCCAAGCACAAGTAGCGCATTAGCGAATCGCTTTCAAAATATTGGTATCGGAATCGCGCAAAGTGTTAATACTGCAGAAGCAAAGGGCCGCACAAGAGTTGTAGTTAATCTAAGTCGCATGGAAAACTACAGCGCGAACGTTTCAGGTAATGACTATATCCTAACCATAGGCTCAGGCTCAGTTGGAGCTTCTCAACAAGTAGTTGCAAGCCAAACATCGCCCACACAAACTTATTCATCTAAAGTTTCGAGAGGTGGAAATAGCATAAATAATGTTGATTTCAGGCGCGGCGAAGATGGCGCAGCTCGTATTGTAATCAATCTCTCAAATCCCAATACACCAATTAGCTTAAGCGAACAGGGTGGCCGAGTAATAGTTGATTTTGCAAATACCTCTTTACCAAACAATTTAAGCAAACGTTGGGATGTGGTTGATTTTTCTACACCGGTAAATTTATTTGAAACCTTTGCTGATGGCGCAAACACCAAAATGATCATCTCACCTAATGCCAACAAAGAATTTGAACATTTAGCATATCAATCTGATAACCAATATGTTGTAGAAGTTAGAGAAGTACCTGAAGAAATTGTAGAACAACGCAAGAAAGATGTGTTTAAAGGTGAACGACTTTCCTTAAATTTCCAAGATATTGAAGTTCGATCTGTATTACAGCTGATTGCTGATTTTACAAATCTGAACATGGTCGTTAGTGACGCAGTTTCTGGTAACTTAACACTGAGATTAAAGAACGTCCCATGGGATCAAGCTTTAGATATTATTTTAAAAACCAAAGGTCTAGGCAAACGTGAAAATGGCAACGTAATTTACGTTGCACCGAGCGAAGAAATTGCATCACGTGAAAAGCTGGAGTTAGAAGCACAGCAACAAGTGCAAGAACTTGCCCCGTTACGATCTGAGTTTATTCAAGTTAACTATGCTCGCGCAGCAGATCTAGCTACATTATTGAAATCAGCTGACAACTCGTTATTGTCTGAACGTGGCAACGTGACAGTAGACGATCGAACCAATAATCTCTTGGTGCAAGATACTGCACTGAAGTTAAATGAAATTCGCCGTTTAGTAGAAATATTAGATATACCGGTCAAACAAGTGTTAATTGAATCACGTATTGTGGTGGCGAATGACGACTTCAGTAAGGCTCTAGGTGTCAGATTTGGTGTATCTAACCGGGATGCAAATGTATATCCAGCAAATAATGATAGAGACTTTGATGCTATTGCCGGAAATCTTGAAGGCACTGACGACGCTCTTAATGGAAACGATATTTCTCTAAATGACCGATTAAATGTTGATCTGCCGGCTGCTGCTGCTACAGGTAGCATCGGTTTAGCATTAGCAAAACTTCCTCTTGGGTTATTGCTTGAATTAGAATTATCCGCTGCCCAGGCCGAAAGTCGCGCGGAAGTAATTTCTACACCACGAATCATTGCATCCAACCAAACAACTGCTCGTATTGAACAAGGTACTGAAATACCTTACCAGTCAGCAACTTCTAGTGGCGCTACAGAAGTAGAATTCAAAAAGGCTGTGCTATCCCTTGAAGTTACTCCTCAAATCACTCCTGATGATCGCATTGCAATGAAGCTTGTTGTTACCAATGATAGTGTTGGGGAACAAATACCCTCTGGTTTCGGTGGGTTCATTCCCTCCATCGATACCAACGAAGTAGAAACAGACGTGCTCGTTGATAATGGACAAACTATTGTGTTGGGCGGCATATATCAACAAGATAGTTTAGACTCGGTCAGTCGTGTACCTTTCTTTTCTGACCTACCGCTTATAGGCGTACTTTTTAGAAGTACTGCTACCGAAAGCAATAAGTCTGAATTACTAGTATTCATTACACCTAAAATTATTAATGAGCAGCTAACGTTAGTTCGCTAGTAGCGCATAATCTCTTATAAAATTAAAACCCACTCTATTTATATATAGGGAGGGTTTTTTCATTTTGGTCTATACTCTTTTCATAACTTTGCGTTTTCTCTAACGCGAAACTCATAGAATAAAGTGTGATTTTTGGTGGCTTCACAAAATATTATCCTTATCGGTGCCATGGGTGTTGGTAAATCTACTGTAGGAAGGCGTTTAGCCAAAAGGCTTGCTATTGAATTTTATGACAGCGACGAGGAAATTGTAAAAAAAACCGGTGTGGATATAGCTACGATTTTTGAGTATGAAGGAGAACAAGGTTTTCGTAAGCGTGAAGAAAAGACTATAGAAGAGTTTTGCAGATTAAAAAATATTGTCCTTGCTACTGGCGGAGGAGCTATTTTGTCAATGAAAACTCGAGAACTATTAACAAGAACAGGAGTTGTATTCTACTTAAAAGCTTCAATTGAAACAATATTGAATAGAGCGAAAAATGAGAATTCAAGACCTTTGCTAAATACATTTAATAAACGTAAAACCGTTAGTAGATTATTAGAACAACGAACACCACTTTATGAATCTGTAGCGCAATACACAATTAATACTGATCGTCATACAGTCAACTGGTCTGCAGAACAAATTTTAAAAATCATCCAAAATTGTAGTTAATTAATTTATGCGTGTTAGTAAAAAATGAAAACCTTTAACGTACAACTAGGCAATCGAAGTTACCCAATTTACATTGGAGACCATTTACTTTCCCAACCACAGCACTTTCTCGATCATATTTCAGGCAAAAGTGTTTTTATTATTACTAATGAAAAAGTGGCGCCATTGTATCTTGACAAGGTCGTTAATGGCTGTAACAAGCTATCATGTGAAGTCAAAATTTTACCTGATGGTGAGCAGTACAAAAACCTCAGTACTATGGAAACGATATATGGAGCACTTCTAGAACAATATTGTGATCGCAATACAACTTTAATTGCATTAGGCGGTGGGGTAATAGGTGACATCACAGGCTTTGCTGCGGCCACTTATCAACGTGGCGTGAACTTCATACAAGTCCCAACGACATTATTGGCTCAAGTTGATTCTTCCGTAGGTGGCAAGACGGGCGTTAATCACGTGCTTGGAAAGAATATGATTGGCTGTTTTTATCAACCAAAATGTGTAATTGCTGACCTCAGTACTCTCAACACATTAGATGACCGCCAGCTTAGCGCAGGTATCGCAGAAATTATTAAGTACGGCTTGATAAGAGACTCAGATTTTTTTATATGGCTAGAAGAAAATATTCAAAAACTTCTTGGCCGAGAACCTGAGTCACTTGCGTACGCGGTATATCGTTCTTGTGAAAATAAAGCGCAGATAGTAGTGGAGGATGAATTAGAGCGGTCAGGCAAAAGAGCACTACTGAATTATGGGCATACTTTTGGTCATGCTATAGAAACAGGGATAGGATATGGAAACTGGTTACATGGTGAAGCGGTAGCATATGGAATGCTAATGGCTGCGCACTTGTCAATAAAACAAGGATGGTTAACGAAACAAGATTATTCGCGTATCGAAGCACTTATAAAAGCAGCAAACTTACCAATAGAAGCGCCTGATAAAATGAATTCTGAAGAGTTTACAAAGTTAATGTCGGTAGATAAAAAAGTTCGCGATGGAAAATTATATTTAGTGTTGCTGAAAAAAATAGGAGAAGCAGCATTAACTTCAGATTTTAAAGCCTCTTCACTGAAAGAAACACTAATTGAGTACTGTAACGGATAAGTATAATGGGCGCAGCATCAGTCACGAGCAATCAGCAAGATATACAAATAAAAAACTTAGCTTCCTACGCTGCGTATGCTAGTCACAGTAAAGGCAGGCAACACGCAGAAGAAAATGTTGAATATCGCTCGGAATATCAACGTGATCGTGAACGTATAATCCACAGCACAGCATTTCGCAGACTAGAATATAAAACTCAAGTTTTTGTAAATCATGAGGGTGATTTATTTCGTACCCGTTTAACTCACTCAATAGAGGTCGCACAAATTGCACGGGCAATTGCTCGTGCACTAGATCTTAATGAAGACCTATGTGAAGCTATTTCTTTAGCGCACGATCTTGGTCATACACCTTTTGGCCATGCGGGACAGGATGCACTTAATGATTGCATGCAAGATCATGGTGGGTTTGAGCACAACCTACAGTCTTTGCGAATAGTGGATAAACTCGAATTAAAATATCCAAGATTCTCAGGATTGAATTTAATGTTTGAAACTAGAGAAGGTGTGCTTAAACATTGTTCCCGCAAAAATGCCGAGCGATTAGGTGATTTAGGCCAACGTTTCATTCAACGAATGCAACCAAGCTTAGAAGCACAATTAGCCGATATTGCTGACCAGATCGCATATAATAACCACGACCTAGACGATGGTTTACGTGCAGGTCTAATAAATGTTAACCAACTTAGCGAGGTAGAATTATTTGAAGAGAAATTTGCGCGCGTAAGTGTCGAATACCCTCGACTAAACGAAAGACGTAAAATATACGAATGTATCCGCAATATAATTAATGATTTAGTAACTGATTTAATATCTCAAAGTGCAGTTTCAATTAGCAATATGAATCCAAAAACCATTAATGATGTTCGCACAGAAACCAAACCAATGATTCACTTTAGCGAAACTATGCAATTAAAAAATCAAGAACTTAAGACATTTTTAAATAAGAACTTATACCAGCACTACAAAGTTCACCGCATGAGCCAAAAAGCGAAAAAAATAATATTCGATTTATACACATCGTTTCATAATGATATCAAACTGATGCCTGATGAATACCAAAAATACGCATCTGCTGCACAACAGAAAAAAGGTAACAAAGGCCAAGCACGCATTGTTGCAGACTATATTGCTGGTATGACAGACCGTTACGCAATTGCTGAACACGAACGTATTTTCAATGCAAAAATCATCTGATAAATACTACAGCGCTCAAGCTATTGATGAAATGGGCATAGATTTTATATCAATAGAGTGTCTAGAAAAATTGAGCCTGGATCAAAATCCATTTATTGATCATGCGCGAGACCCATTTCTCTTTACTGATAAGCAACTTGAAATGTCCATGAATGTATTAATAGACTATCTATTAAATCAAAATTCAACAATTGTACTACTTGGCGAAGTTGGAATAGGTAAAACAACCAATTTGCGCATGTTGCTACGCAAAGGCTATCAACAATTCAACTTTTGTACGCTACGTGCAAAACCTAAAATTACATTTGATGAAATCGAGCAGAGAATAAAAGAACGATGGCGTTTACAAAAAAATATTGTAGAAGAAATAAGTGAAACAGATATTGATAATGAGCATTTAACTACAAGTGAGCATATAAAGAAGTATATTGAAAGTAACAAACAACCAGTATTAATCATCGATGATGCGCATAGACTACAAAATAGTGTGCTCGATGAATTACTAAAACTTAAACACCATGTGGGACTGCAATCTCCACATACACTGGGCT
>Ga0255057_10000123_pt1 | contig 41947 bp, 45 predicted proteins | sample Cases_109_6_MG_FD_189022 | JGI IMG/M metagenome (GOLD analysis project Ga0255057, IMG submission 189022) | Seawater microbial communities from Amundsen Gulf, Northwest Territories, Canada - Cases_109_6 | ecosystem: Environmental > Aquatic > Marine > Gulf | place: Canada: Northwest Territories... | reverse complement strand
CTACTTTACCATCTCCTACATCCGTCTCAACTGCCGGTTCAATTCGATGATAGTGTTTGCCTTCCTGAAAATTAGCAATTGACGCATGGTCATGGTCGTCACCAGCAGCAGATACTAAAGGCAATGAAAAAATCAAAGCAGCAAGTAAGTTCGGGAAAATACGATAGAGATTTTGTATATTCATATTTTTATTACGCAAAGTTGTTGGTTGCTAACATAGACCCTGACAAAACCCAGTAGTTCTGTCACGTATCTTATTTAAATTCCTAGTATAGATTTAGTGCAAACCAGAAATATATTCAGCTACCGCATCGATTTCAGTATCACTCAAATAAGTAGCGATTTCTTTCATCATGTTCAAATTATCATCAGGTTGATATCGAGCACCACTACGATATGCCCTTAATTGTGCTGCGGTATATACCGCGTGCTGTCCTGCTAAAAGAGGAAATTTCGCTGCCTCATTTCCGACTCCATCTGGTGCATGACAGGACATACATGCAGGCACACTGGTGTCGGCATTGCCGCCACGATAGATGTGTTCGCCAATTACTACCAACTTTTCACCTTGAAATTCTTTATCTGCATCTGCACTGCCAGCGTTAGCAGATTGACTTGAATAATAAGCTGCTAAGTCTTCTATATCTTGATCAGATAGATTTTCAACTTGAGGGTTCATCAGTATATTCACACGTACTTTTTCTTTGAAAAGCTTAAGTTGGTCCACTAAATATTTCTCGCCTTGACCCGCTAATTTAGGCCAAGCTGGATTAACACTTACCCCACCAACACCATGACATGCTGCACATGGTTCAGCTTTTTGTTTGCCGGCATCAGCGTCACCCGATGCTTGTACACTAATTACATAAAATAAGGTTGTGATAAGCGCACATAATAATCTCTTCATGTATAGAATCCTTACTATAGAATATTTAGGGTTAGTTAAAATTTTTTGGCTTAAGCTTAGATGGCGTTTAGTTCAGCCACACTGAATTAAAATAATGGTCGTTTTTATATAGCATAAAGCACAGGCTGCCACAAAAATAGCCAATTATTAAGCTGTGGTGAGTCACTCACAGTAATGGCTTGAAATTGAGTTGAGTAATTGTTCAACTCAAGCGCTGAAAAATCTATCTTACTTACTGAGTATTCACCCATAATTAGGCTCCAAATGACCACTATACTATCTAAAGCACAGTTTCTACGTAGCGCCTCGTCTGAGAAAGACTTTCCTAACAATATTGCTGCCGAAATAGCGTTCTGTGGCCGCTCAAATGCAGGTAAATCGAGCGCCATAAATGCACTGTGCAATCAGAACAGTTTGGCACGAACAAGTAAAACCCCAGGGCGTACGCAGTTAATCAATTTCTTTAAGTTAGATGGAGATACCTGCTTAGTCGACTTACCAGGTTATGGCTACGCCAAGGCACCGGTCAAAGTGCAGCAACAATGGCAAAAGTTAATGGAAGCTTATTTAATGCATAGAAAGCCACTATGTGGCTTGGTGTTATTAATGGATATTCGCCACCCACTCACTGAAATTGATTGGACCATGATCCGTTGGACCGACCATAATCATCTTCCGCTTTATATTCTGCTAACCAAAGCTGATAAAGTAAATCGAAACCATACAGTGAAAACCATGACGCAAGTCAGCTCTAAACTAGAGCAAGAAGGATTTGACTGTGGAATCCAAACGTTCTCCGCCACCAAAAAAGTGGGCTTAAGCCAAGCACAAAATAAAATTAGATCATGGTTTAACTTCGCTATGACTGATGAAAATGAAAAAAAGCGCCCCGGTTAAACATTAGTTAACCGGGGCCAAAAATGACTCGGTTGGGGAGCCCGAGCCTTTGATTCCCGCTAAGGGAGGGAAGCGGGCAACGCTATTGCGTTGTAAATTAGAGGATCGTTACTAGAAAAAGTTCACCAAATTGACGTAAATAGGCGGTCGATATGGGTAAAAAATAGACAGCTTTTGGCTGATGCCAGTTGGGAGAAAGTAAAGAACCAGGATAAAAATACTAGAAACGCTGCTTTACAGAAACTCCGTATGCCTCGGTATCCTCATCAGGAAGTGTAATACTGTTGTAGTGTTTAGATCGTTGGCGTAGATCATCTAAGCCATCACCTTGATAAACTTCAAAAGAATATAATCTTTGCTTTGATGCAACCGTCTCACCTACATGACCAGCAAAACCACTACTATCAACAGATTGAGGTAAAACCAAACGTTCGTACAATTTAATAAACCTTTCTTGTTGAGAAATATCAGGTGTCCATGAAAATGGATGTACATTTGAGTGACTAGAAGCAGCTAAATTATCTCTAAATGCAGAAATATCTAAATTTAATGCTGGCTCAACTGCGCTTGCAACCTGTGCGACCGAAGCAAAAGATACTAAAGTAGCAAGAAGTATGGCTGCAGCAATGATGTTCCTTATCATTATTTTTCCTATAACAAGAGAAAGTAATTTTCACTTAATAAAGTGTTCCAACTCCAAGTGAATTGATAAGTATTATATTTCTGCTACATTCCACTGCGCATAAGTCAAGATAAGTGGCGAGGGTAAATTGATAAGAGGGAAATTTAGCAGCGCTATACAATTAGGAAAAATGTAACTAACTGAAACTGGCTGATATCAAAATTAGATTCTAATGAGCTTCATCCCAGTTGGCACCTATCGCTGCATCTACAACTAATGGCACAGATAACTCTGCCGCTGCTTCCATTTTTTCAATAACGCTTTCTTTTGTAGAGTCGACCACACTTTCTTCAACTTCAAAAACCAATTCGTCATGCACCTGCATTATCATTTTACATTCTGATTTTTTAGCTGATTTTTTCTCTTGCAACCAGGCATCAATATTAATCATTGCACGTTTAATAATATCTGCTGCAGTACCTTGCATAGGGGCATTGATTGCTGTGCGCTCTGCATAATGGCGCCGTTGTACGTTTTTATTGTTAATATCTGGTAAATATAACCTTCTACCAAACAATGTTTCTACATACCCTTGCTCACGCGCTTGCTTACGAATGCTATCCATATATTTTTTCACGCCAGGATAACGTTCAAAGTAGAGAGTTACATACTGCTGTGCTTCGGTACGCGTAATACCTAATTGCTTAGCTAAGCCAAATGCTGACATGCCATAGATCAAACCAAAGTTAATTGCTTTCGCTGCACGACGTTGTTCTGACCCAACAGCATCTAACTTAAGACCAAATACTTCAGCAGCCGTAGCACGATGAATATCCTCACCTTGTGCAAATGATTCACACAATCTTTCATCTTGAGATAAGTGCGCCATTATGCGTAATTCAATTTGCGAATAATCTGCAGCTAACACTTTGTACCTTTTAGGCGCAATAAATGCTTGTCGCACACGTCTACCTTCTTCAGTACGTATTGGAATATTTTGTAAATTTGGATCCGAGGAAGACAGTCTTCCTGTTATGGCAACTGCTTGATGATAAGATGTGTGTATACGATTCGTTTTGGAGTTAATTAAAATTGGTAATTTATCAACATAGGTCGACTTAAGCTTACTCAGTGTACGATGTTCCAAAAGTATTTTTGGTAACGGATAATCTACTGCTAATTCTTGCAGCACATCTTCTGCGGTCGATGGTTGTCCTTTAGGGGTTTTACGAATGACCGGAATCCCTTGCTTTTCAAATAAAATCTCTTGAATTTGTTTTGGTGAACTTAAATTAAACTTATCACCAGCCAGTTCAAAAGCCTCTTTTTCCACCTCGGAAATTCTTTTCGTTAATTGCTTACCTTGTATTGCCAATTGCTTGATATCCAGCAGCACACCGTTACGTTCAATATTAGAAAGCACTTTCAGCATCGGCAACTCGATGGTTTCGTAAAGCTCTTTTTGTTTAACTTTTTTCTTTTGCTGTAACTCTTTCCAAAACACTTGGTGCAGTCGCAACACCATATCGGCATCTTCCGCAGCATAGTTCAACGCGGAATCCAACTCTACTTGATCAAAGGTAATTTGTTTGGCGCCTTTACCTGCAACATCTTCAAAATGAATATTGATATGTTCCAGATGTTTTTCACATAGAGTGTCTAGATCATGGCGACTCGCTACAGAATTACATACATATGATTCCAACATCGTATCGTGCTGTATGCCGTCTAGTTGAATGCCATGATTCAGCAAAACACTACGATCATATTTCAAGTTATGACCAATAATTTTTACTTTATCTGAATTAAGGATGGGTGACAGTTGCTTTAACACCTCATCACGATCAAGTTGTTTAGGTGCACCCGGAAAGTCATGTGTAAATGGCACATAGGCTGCTTCACCCACTTTAACTGCAAACGAAAGCCCCACTACATTGGCTTGCATATAATCCAAATTGTCGGTTTCCGTATCAAAAGCCACCAAATCTGCTTGTTGCAGCTTCTTTAACCAACGATCGAAATCTTTTTTGCTAAGAACTAATTCATATTTTGATTTAATAGCCGCTGCTTTTTTTTCATTTCTCTCGCTGTCTTCGTCACCACTTTCATCATCTATTTTATTCTTCTCTGCATCTGCATCTTCGTTTTCTGTGAGATTCTTTAGCCAACTCTTAAATTCTAATTGTTTATAAAGTTTTTTTAACTTAGGAGTCTTCGCGGGTTGTATTGCAAGATTATCAATGCTGATTTTCATACTCAAATCACAGCGAATGGTGGTTAAATCTTTAGAAAGTGACAGCCGATCTATGTGTGCACGAAACTTTTCGCCCACTTTGCCTTTAATTACATCAGCATTTTTAATAATTTCATCTAAGGTTTCATATTCATTCAACCACTTTGCTGCCGTTTTTGGTCCCACACTGGGTACACCAGGAATATTGTCCGATTTGTCACCTATTAACGTGAGGTATTCAACTATTTGGTGGGGGGCAACACCAAATTTCTCTGTCACACCATCTGCATTCATTTTTGTATTGGTCATGGTATTCACTAGCGTGACGTGTTCATTCACTAATTGCGCCATATCTTTATCGCCAGTAGATACCAAAACATCATATCCTTGTGCTACGGCTTGCGCGGCGAGAGTGCCAATAACATCGTCTGCCTCTACCCCGGGTTCAGATATAAGTGGCAACCCCAAAGCGTGTATTATGTTATGCAATGGTTCAATTTGTACTTGCAGCTCTTCTGGCATTGGTGGCCGGTTGGCTTTGTATTCTTTGTACATCTCATGCCGGAAAGTTTTTCCTTTGGCATCAAACACCACACCTATGTGATTAGGTTGCACACTTTTCATTAATCGCTTGAGCATATTTACGACACCATATATAGCCCCGGTTGGCATACCTTCTGATGTAGAAAGAATTTGCAAATTCGGCACATGAAAAGCTCGATACAAATATGAAGAGCCATCAATCAATACGAGGGGGGGTGTAGATTTTTTAGACATGTATAAAGAAGTTATTGCTAGTGATCGGTCACTTTGAACGTTATCATGTCGCTAAATTTGAAACATGAAAGTGGTTAAATATATTCCATTTTACATCTGGTATCTGATGGGATTACAAATTTAATCTACTAATAGATTAAATTTTGATCAAATTTGCGATGATGTTAGTAAGCATTGATTTATTAATGAAATGACTGAAACAAAGCAAAAAATATCGAGTAATCAGAATGTATAAAAAATATACGCGAGCATTTTGTGATAAATTTTTACAAAGTGTCAGAATAAATCAGAGCTTACTAAATAAAAGAATAACAAAGACTATAATTTTCTACTAAGCATGTCCGTCTACACAAACATCGAGCAACAAGAGCTTGAAGTTTTTCTAAACAATTATTCCTTAGGTGCTTTACTGAGTTACCAAGGTATCAACGAGGGTATCGAAAACACCAATTATTTTGTCACTACTGAAAATGGCGAGTTTGTGTTAACCATTTTTGAAGAAGTCGGATTTAATACGCTGCCTTATTATTTAAATTTCATGGCGCATCTATCAGATCATGGCATGCCAACTGCGCACCCTATTGCCGACCTTAACAATGATTATGTTCGTGTTTTGAAAGACAAACCTGCTGCTATCGTTAGGCGTTTAGAAGGCAAAAATGAACTTGAGCCAAATAGTATCCATTGTGCCGCTGTAGGACATGCATTGGCACAAATGCATACGATAGGTGAATCATTCGAAGGTGTGCTAGAAAATCCACGTAGTATTTCTTGGATAGAAAAAACTGCTGAACGAGTATTTAGTCACTTATCAAGTAATGAGCAAATGATGCTGGAACAAGAAATTAAATTCCGCAAACAATTATTGCCAGATAATTTACCTAAAGGCGTCATACATGCTGATCTATTTCGTGACAATGTGATGTTTAAGGATCAAGCACTCACCGGGATTATTGATTTCTATTATGCCTGCAACGATTATTTGCTATATGACCTTGCTGTTACCGTAAATGATTGGTGTAGAGGTAATTTTGGTCAACTAAACATGGATTATTACAACGCTTTAATTAGCGCCTATCAAGTTGAAAGGGCTTTTCATCCACAAGAACCAGAGGTTTGGAAATATATGTTACGTGCTGCTGCGCTTCGCTTCTGGCTATCACGTCTTCAAGACAAATTTTTTCCTAAAGATGGTGAAATAACTCATATAAAAGACCCAGACACATTTAAAGATATTTTATTGGCACGCATTGCGCACTCACCCAGTTTAAGTAATTAAATGCAAAAATTTTGCGACAAAATCGATGCGTTAAATAACTTTTTTGGCCAACTTGCCGCATGGTCAGTATTAGTGATGGTGTTCATAACCTTCCTGGTAGTCGTGCTTCGTTATGGTTTTAATTTTGGACGTATTTCATTACAGGAATCCATCACTTACCTACATGCCTTTGTTTTCATGCTCGCAGGCGCGTATACCTTGAAGCACAATCAACACGTACGTGTAGATATTTTTTACCAAGACATGTCGACTCGCAATAAAGCCAAAGTAGATTTATTTGGCACACTGTTTTTATTACTGCCTTTTACAGGCTTTATCGCCTGGATTAGTTTTGATTATGTATTGAACTCTTGGAAGGTACTTGAAAGCTCTCGCGAGGCAGGCGGCTTACCTTTTGTTTATATTTTAAAAACACTTATTCCATTAATGGCGATTTTGCTTTTTTTGCAGGCCATATCCTTAGCAGGTCATGCCTGGCTAAGGTTAAAAAACCAATTATAAAAATAAAAGTGGAAATCATTGCATTTATATTATTTTTAGCCGTCATTTGTGTATTGTTATTTGGTTACCCTGTTGCTTTCACGCTTGCAGGTGTTTCACTAATGTTTGCTTTTGCGGGAATTCTCACAGGAACTTTTGACCCTGCACTATTACATGCCTTTCCAAGTCGCTTATTTGGCATCATGACCAACGAAACACTGATCGCTGTACCATTATTCGTATTTATGGGTGTAATGCTAGAGCGTTCTAAAATAGCAGATGAATTACTCGACACCATGGCTTCTTTATTTGGTTCATTACACGGCGGATTGGGAATCTCTGTAGTGCTCGTTGGTATGTTATTGGCTGCCAGCACAGGCATTGTCGGTGCAACGGTTGTGACCATGGGCTTGTTATCATTACCTACTATGTTGAAAAGAGGTTACCAACCTGAAATTTCTACTGGGATCATTTGCGCATCCGGCACACTTGGTCAAATTATTCCACCTTCCATTATTTTAGTTTTACTTGGTGATGTTCTCTCATCCGCCTATCAACAATCACAATTTCGACAAGGTAATTACTCACCAGATACTGTATCGGTCGGTGACTTATTTGTCGGCGCAATCATTCCAGGTTTACTGTTGGTAGGATTATATATTTTGTACTTAATTTTCATTGCCTGGATAAAACCCGCCGCAATGCCTGCCATGCAAAAGCATAGCGATATAAACTTAACAGCTTGGTTTAAACGCGTAACGTGCGCTTTAGTACCACCTATTTTATTAATCATCTTGGTTTTAGGATCGATTATTAAAGGTGTAGCCACCCCTACCGAAGCGGCGTCTGTGGGGGCTGTGGGTGCATTATTGTTAGCGCTAGTTAATCGTCGACTCGATTTACAATGCTTAAGATACGTCATGCAACGCACGGTGCGGGTGACTTGCATGGTATTTATGATTTTTATTGGCGCCTCTATTTTCTCTTTAGTTTTTCGTGGCTATGGTGGAGATACTGCTGTTCATGAGCTACTCACACATTTACCTGGCGGCACTTTTGCAGCAATATTTATTGTTATGCTATTGATGTTTTTACTGGGTTTTATTCTTGATTTTATTGAGATCACATTTGTAGTCGTACCTATAGTTGGACCTGTGTTACTCACGCTTGGTGTAGACCCAGTATGGTTAGGCATTATGATTGCAATTAATTTACAAACTTCATTTCTTACGCCGCCATTTGGTTTTGCACTATTTTATTTACGCGGTGTTGCGCCAAAAGAAATTCAAACTAAACAAATCTATCGTGGCGTTGCGCCTTTCATAGCTATCCAGGTATTTGCATTGATGTTAATCGCCTACTTTCCTGAACTAGCAACTTGGCTACCCGATAAAATCTATTAGAAAATTAATAGGCAAAAAAAACGCCGCATGAAACGCCGTTTTTTTAAAGTTCACTCGAGGTGGCCATAAGGCGAAAAGGTAGGTACTAATTGAAAATATGCAACAATAATTAATATTGCATAGCCAATTCCAAATACAAGCATGATGCCACGATTGGCAGCAGTGATATCCTTACCAGTAGAACGAAGCGGTATCGCTGCTATATAAAGTGCAATAGCCAAATTCGCCAGAAAAAAGAATTGGGTAGTGTATTCCTTAGCGTCCCACATTGTCTGCCATTTCGTCATAAAATCATCCACGGTAACTACTCCTTATTCCAGTATTTTTATTATGGTTATTATTATGATATTTAAACCCTGTAGACTGTTTTAGTCTATCCGATACGTAAGTTCAAGTAGGCACGTTCGGAAATATCTAACCAAGCACGTGATTTATTAAAAAATTCAGTATATGAATCATAAATCTTGCGTGCTAATGGGTCGGTATAGCCCAACTCGGCAGTGACCTCACGCGACAATTGCCCCAACTTGCTGATAACTTCGGCTGGTAATTCACGCAATTCTACATTGTGCTCATTCACCAAAGTGTTCAATGCATCGTTATTACGTGCAATATATTCCAAAGACATATCCTGGTTTGCTACTCGACAAGCATTCAACACAATGAATTGTAAATCTTCCGGCAATTCATCAAAGGCATTTTGATTAATAAAGCACTCAAGCGTGGTGCCAGGCTCGTGCCAGCCGGGGTAGTAGTAATACTTGGCAATCTTATGAAACCCAAAGGCTAGATCATTATAGGGACCCACCCATTCTGTCGCATCTATGGTACCTGACTGCAAAGAAGTGAATAATTCTCCTCCAGGAAGATTAACTGGCGTGCCACCCGCACGCTTTAGCACTTCGCCCCCTAAACCTGGTATACGCATTTTTAAACCTTTAAGGTCTTCCAGCGAATTGATTTCTTTATTAAACCAACCTGCCATTTGAACATTTGTATTGCCTGCTGCTGTTGGCACTAAACCAAATTGTTTATAGGCTTCTTGCCATAACTCCATACCACCTCCATGATACAACCATGCATTCATTTCCATCGCAGTCATACCAAACGGCGTAGTAGAAAAAAATTGTAGTGCTGAATATTTCCCTTTCCAGTAATACGCAGAACCATGCCCCATCTGAGCAGAACCATTGGCTACTGCGTCAAAAATTTCAAATGCAGGCACGAGTTCTCCAGCACCATACACTTTTACATTTATACGACCATTCGACATGGCATTTATTTGCTTGGCTAAAAATTCTGCACCGGTACCTAAGCCTGGAAAATTCTTTGGCCAAGTAGTAACCATTTTCCATTTCCAAGTTTTATTCGTGCTCGTACTTACTTGTTGGATCTTTGTTTCACTTTCGCCGTTACAACCTACCAAGCCAGCAGCTGCACCAATTCCAGTATATTGTAAAAATTTTCTTCTTTGCATAATCAACTTACTCGCTTTATTACTTTAGTTTTGTGTAATAACTGAAATCATTAATTAATGTACATTAAGCGATAACATTTAAGTTTGCATAGGCCAACACCAACCATTTACTGCCTGCAGATTCAAAATGAACTTGCACTCTTGCGCTACTGCCTTTGCCTTCACTGTCTAACACTACACCTTCACCAAACTTAGCATGTGACACACGCCCACCAATTTTAATGCCCGTATCATTTAAGGCTTCACTATTGGCCCTTGCACCGTTGACCATCATCGATGTAGCAGAACTCTGATACGAAGCTTGCGTTACGGTCAATCTCGGCCGCACTTCTGCAATCAATTCACCTGGGATCTCGCCAATAAAACGTGAAGGTGGATTGTAATTATCAGAACCATATTGTCGCCTAGATTCCGCATAGGTCATGACCAATTGTTTTCTTGCGCGGGTGATCCCCACATAACAAAGTCTACGTTCTTCCTCTAAACGACCCGGCTCTTCCATCGACATATTGGAAGGAAATAATCCGTCTTCCAAACCAACTAAAAATACTAATGGAAACTCCAATCCTTTTGACGCGTGCAATGTCATAAGCTGCACACAGTCATCCCACTGTGCACCCTGACCATCACCTGCCTCAAGTGCTGCATGTGATAAAAACGCATCTAGCGGCGTCATACCGGCATACATTTCGTTATCCACCACAAACCCACGCGCAGCTACTACAAGCTCTTCTAAGTTCTCTACACGAGATTTTGCTTTTTCACTTCCTTCACGACCATGATATGCCATCAAGCCAGATACTTGCACGATATGATCCACCTGCTCATTTAATTCTAAATCAACAATTTCCTTGGAGAGCTTAATCATTAGGCTCATAAACTGCGCAACTGCGTTGGAAGCACGTGCAGCTAATAAGTTAGATTGCAGAATTTTTTCCGCCGCTCTCCATAAGGTAAGTTGATGTTGTTTAGCAAAATCACGAACTAATGAAATGGTTCGCTGTCCAATCCCACGTGTCGGTACATTGATAACTCTTTCAAAAGATGGGTCATCATCAACATTTTTCACTAAACGCAAATACGCTAAGGCATCTTTAATTTCAGCTCGCTCGAAGAAACGTAAGCCGCCATAAACGCGATAGGGAATGCTTTGCGATATAAATATTTCTTCAAACACCCGTGACTGAGCATTGGAACGATACAAAATTGCCACATCATCACGGCGACCATTACTGGTTTCTAACCAGTGTTTAATTTTATCCGCGACAAAACGCGCTTCATCCTGTTCATTAAATGAGGCATACAAATAAATCGGTTCACCATCATCACCTTCAGTCCATAATTTCTTGCCCATTCGACCTTGATTTTTATCAATCAAGGAATTAGCTGCAGATAAAATGGTGTTTGTAGAACGGTAGTTTTGTTCTAATTTGAAAAGTTGCGAGTTTTTAAAATCTTTCTCAAAACTTTGAATGTTCTCGATTCGCGCGCCACGCCAACCATAAATCGACTGATCGTCGTCTCCTACTGCAAATATAGGGTTTTGCTCGCCGGCTAGTAGCTTCAACCATTGATATTGAATGGAGTTGGTATCTTGAAACTCATCCACCAAAATATGACGGAACTTAGTTTGATAATGCGCAAGTATTTCGGGTCGTTGCTTTAATAATTCCAAACTGCGTAATAATAATTCGGCAAAATCTACTAACCCTGTTTGCTCACAAACATCTTGATAGGCAGCATAAATTTTAATCAGCTGGCGTTGAGTGATGTCACCATGGTCATGTAGGTCTTTAGGTCGCAGACCTTCTTCTTTTTGCGAGTTAATAAACCAACATGCATTTTTAGCAGGCCACTTGGTGTCGTCTAAACCCAAGCTTTGTATCACACGCTTCATTAAACGTAGCTGATCGCCACTATCTAAAATTTGAAAGCTCTGTTTGAGAGTAGCTTCCTGCCAATGCGCGCGCAAAAAGCGATGTGAGATACCGTGGAAGGTACCCATCCACATGCCGCCAAGACGATTATTGAGCAGTTCTTCGACCCGTGCGCGCATCTCCGCAGCGGCTTTATTGGTAAAAGTAACCGCAAGAATACTAAACGGCGATACCCCCTCTACTTCGCATAACCATGCAATGCGGTGAACCAAAACACGTGTTTTACCACTGCCTGCACCGGCTATTACGAGTGCGGGCGCGGTTTTACAACTTACGGCTTCGCGTTGCGCCTCATTAAGAGGATCAAGAATAGGCGTGACCTCCATCGTTAAAAAAACCACATTGCAGCGATTACGCCAGCAAATCCCAAAGCCAAAGCAAATAACAATTTACGGTTAGATTTTTTAATTTCTTTACGAATCTCCTCAAGCTCTTGACTATGTATTTCAAGCTTGGTTTGACCTTGTTCTAAAGTCTTCATAGTGGAATACACCAAATCTGGAATTTCAGGCAAACGTTCCGCTAAACGTGGTAGCTGTTTTTGAAAACCAGATATTAATGCACGTATTCCTACTTGTTCACTCATCCAACGATCTAAAAATGGTTTAGCGGTTTTCCAGAGATCTAGATCCGGATCTAAGGTTCGACCTAACCCTTCAATATTTAATAAAGTTTTTTGTAATAGAACCAATTGCGGTTGCACTTCCATATTAAATCGTCGTGCAGTTTGAAATAAACGCAACAATAAACTTCCAAATGATATTTCACTAAGCGGCCTTTGGAATATCGGTTCACATACGGTACGAATTGCAGATTCAAATTGATCGACACGTGTATTAGAAGGCACCCAGCCCGACTCTAAATGTAATTCTGCAACTCGACGGTAATCGCGATTTAAAAACGCGTACAAGTTTTCAGCGAGATAACGTTGATCAGAAGGCGATAAGGTACCCATGATGCCAAAATCAACACCTATATACTTTGGATCCTCTGGGCTGTCATAGGAAACAAAAATATTTCCAGGATGCATGTCTGCATGAAAAAAGTTATGACTAAACACCTGAGTAAAAAAGATATGACTACCGCGATCCGAAAGCTTTTTTAGGTTAACTCCGTGTTTGCGCAATGCTTCAATATCATTTACTGGAATACCATATATTCGCTCTTGCACCATGACATTACGTGTACACAAATCAAAATAAACTTCTGGAACATACAGGTCAGTTGAATTTTCAAAGTTTTTCCGTAATTGACTTGCATTCGCTGCTTCACGCATTAAATCCAATTCATCCATGACGATCTGTTCATATTCATCCACTACTTCTTTAGGTCGGAGCCTTCGACCATCTTCCCAATAGCGATGTGCAATCGATGCCAGCGCATGCATCAGCTCCAAATCTTTACGTACTTGTTTTTCTACACCTGGACGTAATACCTTTACCACAACATCTGAACCATCATGAAGTTTTGCAGCGTGTACTTGTGCAATCGATGCTGAAGCTAGTGGTTGCACGCTAAATTCTGCAAAGGTCTTCGTAACAGGGCCTTTAAGTGCTTTTTCTATTAACTCTTGAGCAATATCTCCAGGAAATGGCGGCACACGGTCTTGTAGCAATGCAAGCTCATCTGCAATGTCTTCAGGCAATAAATCACGCCTGGTGGATAGCGCTTGACCAAACTTTACAAAGATAGGCCCTAGATCTTCTAACGCACGGCGAATACGTGCACCGTGGCTGGTTTCTAATTTTCGAAACCAATGCCATGGCATTAAAAACAAGACAAAACGAATCGGGCGGAAAAATGGTACCGCAAGCAGTACTTCTTCTAAGCCGTGCCGGAATAACACAACATTGATGTGCAGAATGCGAAAGATTAAACGTAAATAGCGCATTTTTTTATTAGGACATACTTATTAAACGTTGGATGCGTGCTTCAAGACGTTGCACATTGGCATCTAAATCATCTACACCACTCATAAAACGATCTAATTCAACTTTAGTAGGCAGGATTCGTGACTCTTCTTGTAAGTATTCACTTACATCTAAATAGAAGTTACCCATCGAGCGTTTTTTATACTTTTTGAATTTATTAACAAACAATCCCACTTGGTAAGCAATCGAATCACCCACATATTTAGAAGCCACTTCTTCCCAATCCACATCCACTTGCATAAAAATTGAACGCAGTTGATTAGCAAACTCAACATCGCCTTCAATCTTTAATGTGCCGCTATTTAACATAAATTGATATTCTGCGCCTAAAACCATTCGCGCTAGACTGACAATATTGGAGTGTATAGTAGTAGTAATCTGTGGCTCACTTACCTCTAAAGCATCTTCATTAAGCACATGCTCACTTACCATGATTCCCGAATTAATAGGCGTAACTAAAATTTCTTTTCCAATATCGGTTAAGTGCACCAACAAACATTGGCCTACAAATTTATTTAGCTTTGCGGCAATTTCCGGATCGCTGTCCAAATACTTTTGCAGCGCATTGTTGATTAACTTAAGTAGCATTTATATAGATAGCTTGTGCCCGCGATGAATACTAACAATTCCGCCTTTCAAATTTAAGTAATCACATTTCTCGAACCCAACTGTTTCAAACATAGACTTTAAGGTTTCTTGATCAGGGTGCTTACGAATTGATTCGGCTAAATACTGATAACTCATCGCATCTTTAGCGATGATCTCACCCATTTTTGGTAACAGCTTAAACGAGTATGCATTGTATGCACCTTGCAACCATTGTTTAGGCTTAGAAAACTCCAACACCATTAATTGGCCACCGGGCTTTAATAGCTTAAAGATAGTTCGCAATGCTTTATCTTTATCTGTGAAGTTGCGCAAACCAAACGCGATTGTGATGCGATCAAAATGATCATGTGGAAATGGCAGGTCTTCCCCCATCGCTTGTACATAGTAAATTTTTTTTAGCAGTCCTTTGTCTACCATCCGCTGCCGACCCTCTTCGAGCATTGGCCCATTCGGATCACATAACACAATCGAGCCCTTGTCTCCTAGCTTAGGTGCCATCAAAGCAGCGATATCGCCGGTACCAGCTGCGAGGTCTAAAATCTGGAAGTGTGGTCGAATATTTGCAAGATGCACAAAATACCGTTTCCATACCCGATGCAAACCAAATGACATCACATCATTCATGATGTCGTAATTACCCGCGACCGATTCGAAGACTGCGGTTACCTTTTCAGTCTTCTCTTCAAGGCTTACATCTTGGTAGCCAAAGTGCGTTGATTTGTTGGTCATAGGTGGTTAGGTATTATCGGATTTCTCACACAGTTTAAACAAAATAAGCGGTCAATGGGGATTAGATTTAGTGCTGCTAGTATTAGATTGAATTTGCTAGAGTTAGGCCAATCAATGAACTAATAGGTTGGTTTTAGAGTAATCGAAGTGGATTTTTTAGTAGCTACAAAATTACCTGCACTCTTCATGTTGCTATTTTTTATTGGCATCGTGGTTTCCACCTGGATCGCACTTGATCCTATCCGTCAAAAACAAAGAAAATCGAAATATTTCCTCGTCACATTAATCTGTTTTATTGGATTTTTATTAGTTGCTGCATGGGATTTACGCTAATAGGCTCGATAGACTAAAAGCGAATTCATATTTGATAAAATTAGTAATTTATACGTTTAGCGGTAATCAGATATATGAGTTATGTTTACGCGTATAATGTTAGTTAAGTAAGTAATGAAGCTAGTACCGTCATCAATGGGAATAGAAGACTACTATTATGAGCTCACACATCAAGGGCGATTTTTTTAGTAGAAGATGGTTATCTTCACTAACAAATAATTACTCAACCGCCTTTCTCTTAAGTCCCGCCTCTTTCAAGCGCTCCAAATATCTTAACCAGTTCGCTTCTTTATTTATGCCTAAGTTATATAAATGATCCCAGGAGTAAATACCGGATCTATGGTTATCATCAAACACTAGCACGACTGCATAATTACCTACCGGCTCAATAGCAGTGATATTTACATCTTCTTTACCAACCTGAAGTACTTCTTGACCGGGCCCATGTCCTTGCACTTCTGCTGAAGGTGAATGCGTACGCAGATACTCACAACTTAGTTCGAAATGTTGGCCATCATCAAATTCTATTTCCAAAATGCTAGATTTTTGATGTAACTTAATATTCGTTGGAATTGCTATAGCCAATTTAATTTCCTTCAATAAAATATTATAATATGTATCTGCTGAGGTCTTCGTCTTTTACAAGTTCACCTATATTGTCGTCCACATATGTCGCATCTACGGTGAACGACTTGCCGTTTTCATCTGGTGCGCTATAGGAAATATTCTCTAGTAGTCTTTCCATTACAGTGTGCAATCTTCGTGCACCTATATTCTCAGTGGATTCATTCACATCATGCGCGACTTGCGCAATTTTTCGTACTCCATCTTCGGCAAAAATTAGCGTAACACCTTCGGTGTTCATTAGTGCTGTATATTGCTCGGTGAGTGACGCATCAGGTTCTGTCAAAATACGTACAAAATCGTCAGCGGATAATGCTTTGAGTTCTACGCGAATCGGTAAACGACCTTGTAGCTCTGGAATTAAGTCTGATGGTTTTGAAGCATGAAACGCGCCGGAAGCAATAAATAGAATATGGTCGGTATTCACAATGCCATACTTTGTGTTGATAGTGCAGCCTTCTACCAAAGGCAATAAGTCTCGTTGCACACCTTCACGCGATACATCCGCACCGCTGGTGTTACCACTTTTAGCAACTTTATCGATTTCATCTAAAAACACGATGCCGTTTTGCTCAACGCTTTCTAGTGCGTTGGCCTTTAATTCTTCTTCATTTACCAATTTGTGCGCTTCTTCTTCGACTAATGCCTTCATGGCATCTTCGATGCGCATTTTGCGAGTTTTCTTTTTGCCGGTATTGAGGTTTTTGAACATGCCTTGAAGTTGGTCGGCCATTTCTTCCATGCCCGGTGGGGTCATGATTTCTATACCTACGGGTGTTGCGGCCAGATCAATTTCTATTTCGGTATCATTTAGATCACCTTCACGAAGTTTTTTGCGAAATTTCTGTCGCGTCTCATTGTTATGGTCTGGTTTATCTTCTGACAAAGGATCAACACGTGAAGGAACCAGAATATCTAAAATACGTTCCTCGGTAGCTTCTTCTGCACGGAAACGTACTTTGTCTTTTTCGGTTTCGCGCGCCATTTTTACTGCGGTATCAATTAGATCACGAATGATTGAATCGACTTCCTTGCCGACATAACCCACTTCGGTAAATTTTGTGGCTTCTACTTTTATGAAAGGCGCGTTGGCAAGTTTTGCCAAGCGACGCGCGATTTCGGTTTTTCCTACACCCGTTGGACCAATCATAAGAATGTTTTTTGGTGTGACCTCTACCCGTAACTCTTTAGGTAACTGCTGCCTTCGCCAACGATTACGCAGTGCGATGGCGACAGCGCGCTTGGCTTCATCTTGTCCGACGATGTGTTTATTGAGTTCTTGTACGATTTCTCGTGGCGTCATGTTTGACATGGAATTCTATTCTGTCCGTAATTTATGTTTATAGCTTTAATGTTATAGTTCTTCTACAGAGATACTGTTATTGGTGTAGATGCAAATACTGGCAGCGATGTTTAAAGATTTTTCAACAATCTCTTTCGCGCTTAGTTCAGTATTTTCATATAGCGCACGTGCCGCAGCTTGTGCAAATGGTCCGCCTGAGCCTATCGCAACTAATGAATCTTCTGGCTCAATTACATCTCCATTACCGGAAATGATTAACGATGCAGTTTCATCTGCAACCGCAAGCAAGGCTTCTAGTCTGCGTAACATACGATCCGTTCGCCAATCTTTTGCTAACTCAACGGCTGCACGGGTAAGTTGGCCATTGTGTTGTTCTAATTTAGCTTCAAAGCGTTCGAATAAAGTAAATGCATCTGCAGTACCACCTGCGAAACCTGCAATGACTTTATCTTTATAAAGACGACGGATTTTTACCGCATTGCCTTTCATGATGGTGTTGCCGAGTGATACTTGACCGTCACCACCGAGTGCTACTTTGCCATAGCGACGTATCGAGACAATCGTGGTGCCTTTGAATTGTTCCATAAAATGATGAGGTGGTTATTTATAGAAAGGTATTCTCAAGTATTCTATATGGGAACGCTATAACCCTTTTTCAAGAGAACACTTATGGAAAGAAACTGATATCGCATTTAAATTACGCGATTAAAAGTGAGGTTTAGTCGTCTTTAGGGAAGGAATTTTCTATGGTGTCGGCTTGCGCCTCAGAGTGTTGAGACTTCTTCGCGCGTGGATGGGCTTTGTCATAGACTTGAGCGAGATGTTGAAAATCAAGATGGGTGTATATTTGCGTTGTACTGATATCTGCATGCCCCAGCATTTCTTGCACGGCTCGCAGATCTCCGCTCGATTCTAATAAGTGACTCGCGAAAGAATGTCGCAACATGTGTGGATGCACATGTTTATTTAAACCCTGTTCTCTACCAATTTGTGCCATACGTAGTTGCACCGCTCGCGAAGACAAACGCTTACCGCGATTATTAATAAATACAGCCAACTCACCCTCAACTACAATATTGGGGCGCGCTTCCATCCATCTTTTTAAGGCTTTGCATGCATAAGAACCAATCGGCAGATAACGAGTTTTATTCCCTTTACCTAAAACTTTCACCTGTCCCTGAGTTAGATCAATTGCATCGATATTTAAATTCACCATTTCCGCCAAACGCAGCCCAGATGAATACATTAATTCCATCATCGCGTAGTCGCGTAGCTTAAGCGGATTTTGTGGGCCTTTATTAAGCAAACGATTAATTTCATCTACGTCTAATAGATTAGGTAATTTTTTCTGAATATTCGGTCCGCTAACACCTGCAACCGGATTGTTTTCAATCAGTTGCTCACGTTGAAGATAAGTATAAAAACCACGTATTGCGCTCAAGGAACGATGTAAGCTTCTTGCGGATACACCACGACGGCGACGTGAACCCGCATAATTACGTATATGTAGACTATCTACGTCACAACAATCTGTAACATTTACTGCATTAATAAACTCTATAAATTGGTGAATATCTCTTTGATAGCTTTCTAGCGTAGCTGGGGAGTACCGACGTTCATCTTTAAGATAACGCAGGTAACATTGAAAATGTTTTTGCGTGCTCTGTTGCCTAACTTCAGGGCTAGTAACTACTATCATAAACACACCTGGGTTTATAAAACCTGGCTACATAAAACATAACGTTAGCATTAATTTATGGTGTTTGTATATTTTTATAGTTTTCTGCTAGCTAAAGTGAACGTAATTTATGTTGATTGGTATTGCAAAACTTAATAGTTATTAAAATAAAACAGAGCTTCTTTAATTTTTAAACAGCAGCTGGAGTATATTGCTGAAGCTTAGCGCCAAGAATTTCCCCCAAGTTACCTAAGAACAAAGTTCCCATACCATTTTGAAAACGATTAGCATCGGTACTACCTAAAAACAATACACCTAGCTGTTGATCTTTCTTTAACGCAACCGCCGCGGCTGAACTAATAGGTTTTTTCTTTTTTTCGGTATCAAACACGTTTTCAATTTGGCGCTTAGTAAGAAAAGCTACACCACGCCGACGGCTAGAGAATAAATCTTGAATGAGTTTAGATTTTTGCAAAGGTTTTTCCATTTCTTCGCAATCTTTTACTGTTGTATCAGGCAAGGCTTCGAATAAGCGTAGATTTACTTTAGTACCTGGGAAATCAGCATGCATTAAATCATGTATGCCACTAAGGGTTTCATCAAAGCCTCGAATTGATACTAAACCAAGAGTAATAGCATGCAGGCGATGACTGACTTTCTCATTATCTTTTGCAACTTTGATGAGCAGATGCAGCTTTTGATCAAGCTCTTTATTTTTGTTGCGTAATAGCTCGACTTGACGTTCTACCAACGACACAGCCACTCCCGTTTCATGTGGAATGGCCAAGGTTTCAATCAAGTCAGCATGATGTATAAAGAAATCGCTATGCGTTCGCAAATAACGGGCTACATGCTCACGTGTAATTTTCGCTTTTGGTGCAGGAATTTCTGCTGCAGTGGATACATTAGGCTTGGTCTGCGTTGTCATAAGTTAAAGCTCCCCTCAAAACTAAATTGTGCAGGTCCAGTCATTAATACTGGAGCAGCATTGTTTTCACACTCTATTTGCAAGCTTCCGCCAGGCAAGTCTACGGTTACAGTTTTATCAAGCAAACCTTGAGCCTGCCCAACTGCAACAGCAGCACACGCGCCGGTTCCACACGCACTGGTTTCGCCTACATGTCTTTCAAATACACGCAAAGCGATGTGTCGCGGGTTCAAAACCTGCATAAAGCCTATATTGGCTTTGTTTGGAAACATCGAGTGTTTCTCTAGTTTGGGGCCTAATATATCTACGGGTGCATTATTAATATCATTCACCTGGAGTACTGCATGCGGGTTGCCCATTGAAACTGCTCCAATCTTTATTGGCTCACCATCTACATCGATTTCATAACTCGATGCTTGTACGCTCGCTGAAAATGGAATTTTTTCAGGTTCAAAAATGGGCGCACCCATGTTCACAGTAACCATATCGTCTTCGCGAAGGTAAATTTGATATACACCACTAATTGTTTTGATGTTGATAGAGGTTTTTTTCGTTAATCCATTCAACGCAAGAAACCTCCCGATACAACGCGCTCCATTTCCGCATTGCTCAACTTCTTCTCCATTGCTGTTGTAGATTTGATAATTAAAATCAACATCCGCATCTATTGCGGGACGTATGACTAAAACTTGATCGCAGCCTACACCTAATTTTCGATCTGCAATCCAACGAATTTTTCCGCTAGAAAATTGCACATCTTGATTCACAGCATCTAAGACGACGAAATCATTACCTAATCCGCGCATTTTTGCAAATCGAAATTTCATAACAACCCACTATATAGATTTGGCTTTATGGTAGTGAACAAATGTTAATTAAACCTATTAGTCAAGAATATTCTTTAGGGCACTACAAACGTTACTTCATTAAACGAACATACTCTTTGTAAATACACTTATCCATAACTGTGAAGATGTTTTCTTTACATGCCCGATTAGCACTTTCTATATCGACTAAACCTTCTTGCAACCACAACGCACTCGCTTTTTTGCCTATACATTGCTCAGTTACACTTGCTACATACTTTGGCGCTCGAAATACATCCACTAAATCCACCGAAAATGGAATTTCTGACAAAGAAGCATAAGTTTTTACTCCAAGCACTTCACTCACCGCAGGTCGCACCGGAATAATTTCAAAACCAAAATCTTGCATATGTTTTGCTACACGGTGACTGAGTCGATCAGGTTTTGGAGACAATCCTATAACAGCAATGCTTTTAACACGCTCAAAAAGTCTTATCAGTTCAGAATCACTCGGCATGCTATAAATATTTTCAGCTTGTTGATCCACTATAAGTATCCGTAAATGAGCATGTGCCGGTCGCTAACGACATCTATGTTCAAGCTATCTAATTCCGCATTAACAATCTGTGTGCGCACCTCATCCGGTGTGAAGGCCGCTAATAAAGAGTTATAAAAATCTTTACGCAAAACTTCTGGTTCCTTGTTCGCATATTGATCAACTAAATCACTTGCTGCTTGTGTTGTATCAGGACGATACAAATCACACACGTAAATTGCTGTTTCAGTAATCGCGAATTGTTTAATGATTGACCATAAATGTTGCGGCTCATGCAAATGGTGTAACAGGCTGTTGGAAATAATTGCATCATAAGATTCATATTCAAAAGTGCAATTTGGTAATTGTTGATGATGCAGCATGATACGTTCCGTCAAAAATTCATCTTTAATAAGTATTTCTGCCTGTTTGAGCATTTCTTCCGCGCCATCTACCGCATCAATGTTGCAGTTAGGAAATCGATGCGCAAAACGGACGGTGACATCACCCGACCCACAACCCAGATCAAGTACATTTTGTAATGGTGGATCATCCGGAAAGATTTGCGCAAAATATTCGATTACAGTTTGATGCGTTTCTTCAAAATCTGCATTCGAATAGGCAAGCACTTGCTCAGGGTCGTTCATTAACTCCGGCTCTGGCAAACGTTGCATGATGTTTAATCTGGAATGATTTCGTTAGCCAACAACTGATCAAACGTTTCGCGCATACGAATAAGATACGCCTGATCTCCATCAACCAGCACTTCTGCAGCACGCAAACGAGTGTTGTAATTACTCGACATTACAAATCCATATGCTCCTACCGCATGAACGGCAAGCAGGCTGCCTTCTTGAATAGACAAGTCCCGTTCTTTACCCAAAAAGTCGCCAGTTTCACACACCGGCCCCACCACATCATATTTAGCTGATGTGCCTGAGGTTTGTTCTACCGGAGTAATGTCATGCCAGGCCGAATATAAAGAAGGGCGCATCAAATCATTCATCGCTGCATCTACCAGAGCAAAGTTTTTATTATTGGTATTTTTTATATGTTCAACTCGTGTAAGAAGAATTCCGCCATCGCCGACGATGGAACGCCCAGGTTCAATAAATATCTCTACTTCTCGACCTCGCATAAAGGGCGCTAGCACTTCTGCATATTGCTGCACAGTCGGTGGTTGTTCTGCACTTTCATAGCGGATACCCAAGCCTCCACCCACATCTACATGTTTTAGTTGTATACCTATATCTGTCAATTGATCCACCAGCTTGAATACTTTTTCAAAACAGGATTGAAGTGGACTTAAATCCAATAACTGCGAGCCAATATGGCAATCTACTCCTACCGCTTCTAGGTGGCTGCAAGCTGCTATTTGCTGATAAATCTCAAGCGCATCATTTATATCCACACCAAACTTATTTTCTTTTAAGCCGGTAGAAATATAAGGGTGCGTAGTAGCATCCACATCTGGGTTCACCCGTAAGGAAACATGCGCATGAACATCCATTTCACTTGTAATAGCGTCTAGACGTTGCAACTCAGCGGTAGACTCAATATTGAAACAATCAATCCCCATCACCAATGCACGACGAATTTCATCTGAGCGCTTAGCCACCCCTGAAAACACAACTTTCTTAACATCCCCTCCTGCGCGAATAACACGCTCAAGCTCACCTATAGAAACAATATCGAAGCCCGCTCCCAATTTTACCAACAGATTTAGTACTGCGATATTGGAATTAGCCTTCACTGCATAACAAATTCGCGATGACCATTGACTTAATGCAGTTTCATAGGCGCGATAGTTAGCTTCGATTGTTGCTTTTGAATACACATAACATGGCGTGCCATAAGCATCTACCAGCTCTTGTAGGTCTACATCCTCTGCATGCAGAAGGTTATTTTTATATTTAAATGCCATGGTTAACGTTTAGCGTTACACAAAAAACTAATCAGCTATAGATCAATAATTGTTAAATTTGTTCAAAAGATTCAGATTTTTGATTTTTCTTTAGAGGTCTTTTCTGGCTCATCTTCAGGTAGGTACAGATCACCCGTCTGCCCACATGCAGCAAGGAACAAAGTACTACTTGCAAGAATCGCAAGAAAATATTGTTTGAGGTGTAACATCTATATACTCTGTAATTCGCTGCTATTGTATAGACCATTCTCACGACAAGAAACCTTATAAGTATGTCGCTTTCCACAGTTCAAATTGATACTCAGGAAGATCCCGATTGCGCAGTGATTTGGTTACACGGCTTGGGTGCAAACGGCCATGATTTTGAACCTATCGTAACTGAACTAAATTTACCTGTCTCGGTGAGAGCTAGGTTTATCTTTCCTCATGCACCAGTTCAAGCTGTGAGCTTAAATAATGGTATACAAATGCCGGCGTGGTATGACATTTATGGCTTAGAGATGAATAGCAAAGAAGATGGCGAAGGTATTAAAAAAATTTCAGCCGAAATAAACACACTTATTAAACAGCAAATCGATGCTGGTATTGCTGCAAATAAAATTGTGCTGGCTGGTTTTTCTCAAGGCGGAGCACTCACATTGTATGCAGGTCTGAGCTTTCCACAGCAATTAGCAGGTCTGCTCGCTCTTTCATGCTACTTACCATTGCGCGGACAAATTGGAAGTTTCGCAAAAACGGCAAGTAGTGATCTGCCAATTTTTATAGCCCATGGAACATATGATGATGTAGTGCCCCTCGCCTCTGCGAGGTTAGCCAAAGAGTTACTCGAAGGGCAAAGCTTTAAGGTTGTTTGGCATGACTACCCATGTGCACATACTGTTTGCACGGAAGAAATTCAGGATATTCGGGAATTTTTATTAAACTGTTGGCAGTAACTACTTAAAAGCGCTTAAACGCTCTTTTGCTAACTTAATTTGCGCAGCTACTTGCTCTGGAGCTGTACCACCATACGTATTCTTAGAAGCTACCGAGCCTTTAACCGATAGAATTTTAAACACATCTTCAGAAATGGATGGGCTGAATTTTTGCAATTCATACAAACCTAACTCATCTAACTTTTTATTCTGCTCAATAGCGTATTTAACCGTCTTGCCTACTACCTCATGTGCATCACGAAATGGCACTTTCTTTTGTACTAAGTAGTCCGCAAGATCAGTAGCCGTTGCATATCCTTGCTGTGCAGCAAGCATCAACACTTCTCGATTTACTTTGATATGTGGAATCATATTGGCAAAAGCGACCACACAGTCGTGCACCGTATCTACCGTATCAAACAACGGCTCCTTATCTTCCTGGTTATCTTTGTTATAGGCTAAAGGCTGACTTTTCATCAACGTTAGTAAAGCAAAAAGATTTGCATACACGCGCGCTGTTTTGCCGCGCACCAACTCTGGTACGTCAGGGTTCTTTTTCTGCGGCATAATCGATGAACCTGTACAAAATCGATCGGGTAAATCGATAAAATTAAATTGTGTTGACGTCCACAACACTAACTCTTCCGCAATACGTGACATATGCGCAAACAAAATTGCACCAAAAGCACAAAACTCGATGGCAAAATCTCGGTCACTCACTGCATCCAAACTATTATGACTTGGCGCTGCAAACTTTAATTTTTTCGCAACGAATTCTCGATCTAAAGCAAAACTGCTACCCGCAAGCGCGGCAGAACCTAGTGGCATTATGTTTGCACTGACACGACATTGCTGCAGTCGAACACGGTCACGGCTAATCATTTCAAACCATGCCATCATATGGTGCCCAAAAGTGATTATTTGTGCGACTTGCAAGTGCGTAAAGCCCGGCATGATGGTTGTACTTTCTTGCTCTGCGATACTTAAGATAGCTTGTTGTAGTGCCTCAAGTCGCTGATCGATCTCATCAATAGCGTCTCGAAGATAGAGACGCACATCGGTAGCCACCTGATCGTTACGAGAACGTCCGGTGTGGATACGCTTGCCAGCCTCGCCCACTAATTCAGTCAGACGTGCTTCGATATTCATATGCACATCTTCAAGATCCGTTTTCCATTCGAAACTACCCGCCTCTATTTCAGCTTCTATAGCATCGAGTGCTTTTAGAATTTCACTGCAATCATTGCTGTTTAGAATGTTAATATGAGCAAGCATTTCTGCGTGCACACGAGAACCTTGGATATCGTGCTTAAAAAGTCGTTTATCAAATCCTACAGATGCGTTAAATTGCTCAACAAATTCATCAGTGGCTTCCGTAAAACGACCGCCCCAAAGTTTTGTACCTTTATTACTCATTTTTTTGTTTCATCTAAATATAGGTAAAATACAAGATCTAATAAACTGATTCAAATTAGTGGGCTGAAGTATAGCATTAGCCTGCCTAGGGACGACTCACGCATACTTGTAATCAAATAGTAATGAAAGATAAAGCAGACATAAATAATCAATCAAAGGCTAGTGACTCAGAAGCTGCGGAACATACGTTTTTGCCGGACTTTTGTAATGCACGCATTATTTTTCTGGCGATATTAATTGCCCAGCTGCTGTCTTTTGTCTTGACCCTTGCGGGTGGTGTCTCACGACCCAACTTTTGGGTGAATTTATCTCTAGTTTCGCTATTTGTCACTTTTATAGCTATTGGCAACATACTTGTATTATGTGTAAGTCGTAAATTTCTTCACAAGTTACATCACACCGCCGCTGCGATTACCTGCTATGCCTTAAGCTTAACCATCACCTTGACCGTTTCGGTAGCTTCTATTTTGGTGACGCCCAAGGAAGCGCTTTGGGCTTCATCACCCGAAAATGTACAAACATTTAATCTTTTATATATCCTGACTAGCGACATTTTGATTCGCAATATGGCAATTAGTGCCATTGTTTCTGCTGTGGCATTGCGCTATTTCTATATACAACATCAATGGAAAGCCAATATACAAGTAGAGGCACGATCCCGAATTCAGGCTCTGCAAGCGCGGATCCGACCACACTTCTTATTTAATAGTATGAATACCATTGCCAGTCTGACCCATAGCAACCCTGCAATGGCAGAAAAAGCAGTTGAAGACTTGGCAGACTTATTCCGTGCCTCACTGGGTCATCAGAACAGAGTTACGCTGCAAGAAGAACTAAATTTCACCCGTCGCTACATTAATATGGAGAAATTGAGGCTTGGTGATCGCCTTACTATTGAATTAAAAATAGAAGAAGGTATAAGCTTAAACTCAAAGGTCCCAGCCCTGATCCTACAGCCCATAGTTGAGAATGCTATTTACCATGGAGTGGAACCCCTTACCAAAGGTGGCACAATTAATATTGACATTACTTCCACACAACACGATTTACACTTTACAATTAGCAACCCAGTTGGAGATATGAAAATTGACCGAAAACGCCCTGGCAATAAAATGGCGCAAGAAAACATCAAACAGAGGCTACAACTGGCCTATGGTGATTTCAGTAATTTGGATATCAGCCATGAGCAAGGCTTATATAAGGTTTCATTTAACATTCCTATCGAGGCAAATGTATGAAAATTTTGATTGTAGATGACGAAGCACCAGCACGTGACCGACTAAAACATATGCTTAGCAGCATTGATGATGCCCAGACCACAGGTGAGGCTACAAACGGTATCGAGGCCGTTGAAATGGTGCAGTCACTTCGCCCTGATGTGGTATTGATGGATATACGCATGCCTGGAATGGACGGTTTGGAAGCTGCGCGCCATCTAACCGAAATGGATGAGCCACCAGCTATTATTTTTACCACAGCTTATAGCGAACATGCTTTAGAAGCATTTGATACTTCAGCTGTGGGTTATCTTGTTAAACCTGTTCGACAAGAAAAGCTTGAAACTTCGATTGCGCGTGCCAAAAAACTTACTAAAGTCCAGATCGCAACCTTAAATCAAGAAACCGATAACCGTGGACGTAGTCATATTTGTGCACGCATACGCGGTAACCTGGAACTAATTCCGGTGGATGAGATTCTTTATTTCCAGGCTGACCAAAAATATATAACTGTTCGCCATTTAAGCGGTGAGGTGTTAATAGAAGACGCACTGAAAAATTTAGAAACCGAGTTTGAAGATAGACTGATTCGTATTCACCGCAATGCATTGATCAGCACAAACTACATTACTGGCATGGAAAAAAACCGAGACGGTCGTTTTGTTGTTTCATTCCGTGAAATTGAAGATCGTTTAGAAATTAGTCGTCGGCATGTAGCTGAGGTACGCAAATTCCTCAAGACTCGTTAAGGGAGCTCGATTTAAACTGATGCTTCCTTAAGAAATTGATTTAGGAGATTCTTCAAAATGCTCACTAATGCATCTATAAACTCCGCTTTTCCAAAATTTTTTGTGTCGTATCATCCGCAAAAGCTATTAAATCAAAACTTCCTTAAATAAGCTCTAATGTCATATACCCTTATATTTTAATAAGGGGCAATTTAATGGATAGCCTGTGTTAATAAGAATTGCAACTCGAAAAAGTGCACTAGCATTATGGCAAGCTGAAGAAGTTTCTCGCTTATTACGTGAAGCACACGATGACAGCCTACGCATTGAACTAATCAAAATGACAACAACGGGTGACCAATTACTTCAAGAGTCACTCGCCAATCAAGGCGGTAAAGGTTTATTCGTAAAAGAACTGGAACGGGGCCTGCTCAAAAATAACGCAGATATCGCTGTGCATTCGATGAAAGATGTTCCCATTGAATTGCCTCCAACATTGCACTTACCGGTGATATTAGAACGTGCAAACCCACGTGATGCTTTTGTATCAAACTCCTATGATAACTTAGACACCCTCCCGAATAAGGCAGTTGTTGGCACTTCCAGCTCGCGTCGTGCATGCCAAATTATGGCCGCTTACCCACATTTAGAAATTAAATTACTACGTGGTAACGTGAATACACGCTTAGCTAAACTAGATGATGGCCAATATGACGCAATCATCCTTGCAGTAGCCGGGCTACAACGTCTCGGTTTTAATGACAGAATTCGCTCTCAACTTTCCACTGATATATCGCTCCCCGCTATCGGCCAAGGCGCCATCGGAATTGAATGTAGAGAAAATGATGTTGAAGTAGAAAAATTAATTGCGCCATTGAATCACACAGAAACAAATTTATGTGTTACAGCTGAACGCGCGATTAGCCAAAGTTTGGAAGGCGGCTGCCAACTACCTATTGCTGGATATGCACAACTCAGTAACAATAAGCTTCATTTACGCTCCCTAGTCGGCATGCCAGATGGCAGCTTACTTTGTCGCAGTGAGGCACAAGGACCACACACTAATCCCATTGCCATTGGCCAGCGAGTAGCGGCCGAATTACGTAGACAAGGCGCCGACGAGATCCTCTCGGCATTATTATAAAAATTTTCGGGTAATATAGTTTAGATGCCATCTATTCAGCTGAGGAATATCCTAATACATGTCTTCAGAAACAACACTTGCCGGAAAAATCATTGTAGTAACGCGACCCTTAGCGCAAGCAAGGAACATTCTTGAATTATTAGAGGTTCGACAAGCAAAAGTTGTTCACTTCCCTGTAATAAGCATTAGTGTGGCTGACAATATTGAACTTGCAAAACAGTGCTTTAGTAATCTTAGTAATTACCACATCATTATATTTATAAGTGCAAATGCAGTGCACTACGCCATGAGCACAGCAAAGGAATTAGACATAAACTTTAGCAATTCCACTTTAGCAGCAGTAGGACAAGCAACAAAAGCCGCACTAGAAACCTATGGTTGCAATGTAGATATCGTGCCAGTAGCAAGTTTTACCAGCGAAGCTTTGCTCAATCACTCAGCGCTACAAAATATCACTGAGAAAAATATTTTGATTGTGCGAGGGAACGGTGGACGGGAACACTTGCGAGAAACTCTTGAATCAAGAAATGCGCAAGTTAAATATGCTGAAGTATATAAGCGTCAGTTGCCGAGCGAACGCAACAACATTAATCTAGCCAAGCTTTCAAAACATGACACTGCGATTCTTATTTACAGTATAGAGTCAGCACATAATTTATGGTCACTCTGCACGCTAGAAGAGCAGCAATGGTTAAAAAATGTGACATTCATTACAGGCAGCAAGCGCATTGCTGAAGACACAACTAAGGTTGGATTCGCAAAAGGTTCTATAATAGCGGAAAATCCTAGCGATGAAGCGATGCTAGCTGCGTTAAGTGCATGGGGCTAACTGCTTCTTCTTAACCAGGACTACAATAATAAGCTAATGTGAGAGACAATCATGTCAGATAATAAGCAACCTTCAATATCTTCAACACAGCCAAATCAATCCGGCAAAAAATTAGCCGTCAAGTCCAGTAGCGGTGGTCACTTTTTCATTGGTCTACTCTCTTTGCTTGCGCTATTACTATCAGGTACAGGAATCGCTCTTGGGTATAAAGCTTGGCTTGATCTTAATAAACGCGTAGACCAAGCTGCTGTTGATCGACAATCTATTGCACATGAAGTCGCTACGATTGATGAAAGCACAAAGCTACAGAATTTTAAAAAGCAGATTGAAAATAATGTTAGTGGGATCAATCAATCCGTTAATAAGCTTTCTAATCAAATTGAAAATCAAGCTAAGGCTCAAAAAGGGGTAGAGCTAGCTGTTCAAGAGACTTTGCAATATGTAAATCGCAGTCAACTCGGTTGGGGCCTAAAGGAAACCGAACATGTATTGCGTATGGCTAATCACCGATTACGCATTGGACGAGATGTGCCCGGCGCAATCACTGCATTAAAAGCTGCCAGTTCAAGACTTCATGAACTAAATGACCCGCGTTTATTACCGGTAAGGGAATCTGTCTCAAAACAAGTCGGAAAATTAAAAAACTTTCCCTACCCTGATCGGGCAGGCATTAGTTTACAAATAGACAACCTTCTTGCAGGTCTTAAACAAAACGTTATTAAAAATGCAAAACTACAACAACAAAAAAACTATACAGATGAAAATGCAAATCCAAATACTGAAGAGTTATCGGGCTGGGGAAAACTAGTAGATAGTGTAAAAAATTCCATCAATGATTCAATAAAAGTTACCCGGGAAGAACAGAAACTAAAAATTTTTATTAGCGAACAAGAAAGTCTACATGCTTACGAGTTCTTACGCATAAAGCTTTTAGGTGCAAAATATGCCGTCGCAAGCCATGACGATAATGCATACCACCAAGAACTTGAAGCTGCGTTAGCCTGGATTGAGTCTATTGATACAATATACGATAAGAAAGAAATGATTGAAGACTTAAGTGAACTTAATGATATTAACTTAGAACCCGAGCTTCCAGATATTACTGAAGCTAACACATTACTTATTAATATCATGGAAACTATTAATAACAGTTAATTAGGTACAGATAAATGATTCGCGCATTACTAGTATTTATATTCTTTCTTATTGTTTTTACAACTGTAGTATTTTTTGCCATGAAGTCCCCTGGCTTTGCTAGTTTCAGTTATGGAGATACAACGTATGAATTACCACTCGTTGAGTTCGTAATTGGCTTATTCATATTATTTACCATTTTCTATATTGTGCTGCGTCTCTTTGCTTTGATTTTTAGTGCGCCTAAACGCATGCAATCTGCAATGGATAAGCGACGCCAAAAAATGGCATTGGGTAATACCCAACAAGGCTTAACTAAATATACTCAAGGTGACTGGATACGGTCTGAAAAACTCTTATTAAGTAGTGCAGATCATTCTAATTCAGCATTGGTTAACTATATTTGGGCAGCACGAGCAGCACATATGCGAGGTGATTTTGCAAAGCGTGATGCCCATCTTATTCAAGCCAAAAAAAGTAGTCCAACTGATAGTTCTGCACTTGAAATTCTGCGCGCAGAATTGCTATTAGATCAACAAATGCCAGAACAGGCATTAGCTAGCCTTAGTCAGCATGATACTGCTGTACAATCTAATCCTAAAATTGCTTCTTTATTCGCAACCGCCTATGAACAGCTAGGAGACTGGGAGAAACTAGCCGACATTATTCCGCAATTGAAAAAGAGTAAATATATTGATCAGCAATCCTATGGGCAGATTGAAAAACGAGCTATTAAAGGTTTGCTTAACATCCAAAATTCGGCAAACGTCGATAAGATCGGCACAAAATACAGAGAAAGCATTTTAGCAGACAATGAGTTGACACTTGATTATGTAATCGCATTGCGCCAGCAAGGTAAACACGAGCTTGCTGAAAGCACAGTAAGCAACGCTTTAGCAGAAAATTGGTGTTCTAATCTGGTTCGCCAGTACGGTCTAATAAAGCTTAAAGACCCTAATCAAGCACTTAATAAAGCAGAGCAATGGGTAGAGCAACATACTAATGATGAAAACCTATATCTAACATTAGGGCGTATTTGCAATAATGCTAAACTCTGGGGGAAAGCTAAGGCTTATTTCGAATCGAGTTTAACACGCAAGCCTCTAGCCGAAACCTATGCCGAATTAGCTGATTTGCATGAACAACTTGATGAAATGGATGATGCATATCGATGCGCTAAAAAAGGCCTCAAACTAGCTACACGCAGCATATAGTTTACTTAATTTAAAAAGATCAAAAATGATCTACTGGATGCACTTGAATAATTGCCTAAGCTTAAGTATTTTGATCTTATTAGCTCTCATTACGAAATTAGCCTAAGCAATAAACTAAGAATGCTCATCCGTATACTACTTGCATCCGTAGTACTTTTTTCTTTATGGCTACTTTTATCGGGTCACTTTGATGCCCTACTGCTTTCGCTTGGTGCACTCAGTTGTGTATTTGTTGCCTGGATATCCGAAAAGCTTGGCTTATTCAACAGTGATTTTTCAACCTTAAAACTCAACTTCAAATTACCAACTTTTTTACCTTGGTTTTTTATCGAAGTCGTTAAATCCAATCTTGATGTAAGTTACAGGATCTTACATCCAAAGCTGCCGATAGAGCCTAATGTTATGAAACTAGATACTTCTCAACATGGTGATCTAGCCACCGCAGTATACGCAAATTGCATCACACTCACACCTGGCACCTATAGCCTAAATCTTGATGCAAATAGTATTGAAGTTCATTCATTAACTAAAGCGCTCGCAGAAGATTTGCAAACGGGCGAAATGAGTAAACGAATTTCAGCTCTAGAACCTAAATCGACTACAAACTCAGCGAGCTAAACAAGTGTTTATAACTGCCACAATTACAATTCTTGTAGTAATGTTAATTATTTTACTGCGCGCCTCATTAGGGCCAACTGTTTTTGATCGAATATTAGCAATCAATACATTTGGTACAGTAACCGTACTGTTAATTGCCTTATTTGGATTTTTAACAGCTCGACCAGACTTTATGGATATCGCATTGTTATATGCGTTAATTAACTTTATATCCACGATCGCAGTTCTAAAACTTTTCCGTTATGGAAATTTAGGCAAAACACCAAGCGAATAATTCAATAGGAAATTTATGCAAATATTAACAGCACTAGGATGGGCTTTACTTATATCTGGAAGTTTTTTCTGCTTTGTCGGTTCAATAGGACTAATACGTTTACCTGATTTTTATTCTAGAGTTCATGCAGCGGGCATTGTCGATAGCTTAGGTGCCATTCTTATCCTTTTAGGATTGATGACGCAAACTCAAGACCCCATAGTTATTATCAAGCTTATGTTTATACTATTTTTTATGATGCTGACTGGACCAACTGCAGTGCATGCACTTGCGCGCGCAGCAAATCTTACAGACAAGGAAACCAAAGTAGTAAATCATTAATTTAGTTTTACCTAAAAAATATGGACATCCAAACCATCCTAGATATTTCCTTGTTGACTCTGCTAGCCGTTACCGCAGTTATTTTACTTCGCTTACAAAACTTACTAGCTGCTGTACTATTGAGCGGTATATATAGTTTATTGTCTGCCGCGTTATTTGTAAGTCTTGATGCAGTTGATGTGGCTTTTACCGAAGCTGCCGTAGGCGCAGGCTTAACTACTGTTTTATTATTGGGTGCAATAGCGATAACTGGAAGAGAGCAATCAGTAACTCGCCATAGTAAATTACTACCTATAGCAGTAACCACTGTAACCGCGGCCGCATTAATTTACGGCACGTTAGATATGCCAAAGTTCGGTGATCCAATGGCCCCCATACATACCTACGTCGCGCCACGCTATATAGAAATGAGTGGTGAAGAAATTGGTATCCCGAATATTGTTACCTCGGTACTCGCAAGTTATCGCAGCTATGACACCTTAGGTGAAGTAACCGTAGTATTTACTGCAGCAATCGGTGTGATGTTATTACTCGGCGGTTTGCGAAAGCCGAAGAACAAAGAAAAGAATGAATAAAAAAAGAAGTCTTATTCTGCGCGAAGCATGTAACCTTATTGTTCCGGCTGTCCTATTATATGCCTTATATGTGCAATTCCACGGCGACTACGGCCCTGGCGGAGGCTTTCAAGCAGGTGTAATTTTTGCTGCAGCTATCATTCTATATGCACTAGTATACGGAAGAAAAAAAACGCAGAAAATATTTCCTGCAAGTCTTGTGCGATATTTAATTTCTATAGGATTACTACTCTATGCAGGTGTTGGAGTAGCCTCATTATTTATGGGTGGAAATTATCTTGACTATAATGTTTTAGCCCATAACCCCCAACATGGCCAGCATCTTGGTATCTTTCTCATAGAATTAGGCGTAGGCATTACTGTTGCCGCAGTAATGATTATGATTTTTTACATGTTGGATGAGTACGCCGACTAGATAATGTTTGCTGATTATTATAATTACTGGGTAGCCATCATTCTGATGATGTTGGGATTTTATATTGTCATTTCAGATGCAAATTTGATTAAAAAAATAATTGGACTCAGTATCTTTCAAACCTCTGTTTTCATTTTATTCATATCAATGAGTAAAGTAGAAGGGGGTACCGCACCCATACTCGCAGAGGGCATTACAACGTATTCAAATCCTTTGCCGCACGTATTAATTTTGACAGCTATTGTTGTAAGCGTGGCCACTACCGCTCTGGGCCTTGCAATAATCGCGCGAATCTATCGTGAATACGGCACGGTCGATGAAAATATAATTCATGATCAAGATGAGGAAGATGAAGATAACAATGAGGCCACTGGCTAGTGTTAACCCAGCATCTCGCAGTATTACAAGTTGTAGTGCCATTAATATCTGCACCACTTTGCGCCTTACTTCCGCTGGCAGGTTCTGAAAACAAACTAGGAAATAAGCTTGCTTGGCTTTTTGCGACACTAGTAAGCCTGACGACCTTTATTATTGCTCTACTCATTGCTAAAGAAGTCTCAGATCATGGTGTAATAAGTTATCAACTAGGTGGTTGGGCACCTCCATGGGGCATTGAGTATCGTATTGATCATTTGAGTGCCTATATACTGCTCATCGTCTCTGCAATTGCATGCATTACTATGCTCGCAGCTCAAAAAAGTGTTGAGAAAGAAATAGCGCATGAAAAAATCAGTTTATTTTATTCTGCTTTTTTACTCTGCTTAACTGGTTTATTAGGTGTCGTTGTAACCGGCGATGCATTTAATATTTTTGTATTCTTAGAAATAAGCTCACTATCTTCATATGTGTTGATAGCACTTGGAAACGACCGCAAAGCATTAACAGCTTCTTACCAATATTTAATCATGGGAACCATAGGGGCGACCTTTATATTGATAGGTATAGGCCTGTTATACATGCTTACTGGGACGTTAAATATTGTTGATTTGCAACAAAGAATACCAGAATTACTATCTTCAAGAACATTGCATGCAGCATTTGCATTTTTCACGGTTGGCATCTCTCTAAAACTTGCGCTATTGCCTTTGCATCTATGGCTACCAAACGCATATGCATATGCGCCATCAATGATTACGGTATTTCTTTCCGCAACTGCGACTAAAGTTTCACTCTATATTTTATTTAGGTTCTTCTTTGGACTATTCTCCAATGAAATTACTTTTGAAGAATTTCATCTAGACAAAATATTGATACCACTATCTATACTTGCAATTCTAATTGCCTCATCAGTAGCAGTTTTCCAAAACAACATTAAAAGAATGTTTGCCTATTCAAGTGTCGCACAAATTGGTTACATGACACTTGGCATTGGTTTAGCCACCAAAAGTGGCAGCATTGCAGGCATGTTGCATTTATTTAATCATGCAATTATTAAAGGCGGGTTATTTTTGGCTATGGCCTGTATCGTATTTCGCACTGGCTCCGTTCAGTTAAGTAATTTTGCAGGGCTTGGTAAACGCATGCCATGGACGATGGCAGCAATATTGTTACTTGGATTAGGTTTAATTGGTGTGCCTTTTACTGCAGGTTTCATCAGTAAATGGTATTTGCTGATTGCAGCACTTGAGCAAAACAACTGGCTTGCTGCGACCGTGATTGTTGGTGGGTCACTGCTCGCGGTTATGTATATATGGAAAATCATAGAGCACGCCTATTTTAAAATACCGATTAGTAGTGCATCAGAAGGTCAGGTAATTTCTGAAGCACCTTTCACTATGTTAATTCCCCTTTGGATACTGGTAGCGGCCAATTTTTACTTTGGAGTGAACACTTCCTTTAGTTATGGCTTCGCAAATACCGCCATTAATACTTTATTTCAATAAGCAATGATTCAAACCTTACAGCATTATGAGTTTGCCATATTAATTCCATTACTTGGGGGGCTACTCGTATTGCTTTTCCACAACCATGAAAACTTTAGAGAAGCATGTTCTATAGTTATTGGTATTGTTTTATTTTTGTATATTGTACAGCTAATTGGTCTTACCTCAGGTGATAACACGGCGCATACACTATTAAATATAACACCCACCCTGTCTATTACTTTTCATCTAGAACCTTTAGGACTTGTATTTGCACTTCTAGCTTCCAGTCTTTGGATCATTACTACAATTTATTCCATTGGCTATATGCGTGGCAATAAAGAAAAAAATCAAACTCGATTTTATGTTTTTTTTGCTATGTCTATAGCATCTACAATGGGCATAGCCTTTTCTGCTAATTTGTTAACCTTATTTATTTTTTATGAAACCCTCACTTTATGTACATACCCATTAGTTACCCATAAGCAAAACCAGGAAGCGCAAAGTGGTGGGCGCACTTATCTCGGTATCTTACTTAGCACCTCTATATTGTTTTTCTTAACTGCAATGGTAGTGACTTGGCTTCATGCTGGTACGCTTGATTTTCTTCCTGGTGGTATCTTAGACAGTAAACTTGGTCCTCTAGGCGCATTATTATTATTTACCTTATTTATGTTTGGCATTGGCAAAGCTGCGCTAATGCCATTCCATCGCTGGTTGCCTGCTGCAATGGTTGCACCTACACCAGTAAGCGCACTATTACATGCAGTCGCGGTTGTGAAAGCAGGTGTATTCACTGTATTGAAAATCTCAGTGTATATTTTTGGCATTGACTTTATAGCTACGCAACATGCAGCAGATGTCATCTTATGGGTCGCAGTAGCCACCATGTTAATCGCCTCAATAATTGCGCTAACCAAAAACAACCTCAAAGCACGTCTAGCCTATTCAACCATAAGCCAACTTTCTTATATTGTTGTTGGCGCTGCATTAGCAAGTCCCATTGCGGCAATGGGAGGCGCTTTACACATGGTGACGCATGCTTTTGGAAAAATAACTTTGTTTTTTTGCGCAGGTGCCATTTACACAGCAACTAAATATACTCAAGTTAGCCAACTTGATGGCCTAGGACACAGGATGCCATTTACTTTTACTGCTTACTTAGTTGCGGCTATCAGCGTCATTGGCTTGCCACCATTAATAGGAAGTTGGAGCAAATGGTATTTAATGGAAGGCAGTATAAGCACGCAAAACTATATCGTACTTATCGCTTTTTCCTTAAGCACATTACTTAACTGTGCTTATTTATTGCCTATTGCGTTACGAGGATTTTTCAACCCACTTAACTCTAATCTAGATCATCAAGTGTCAGGAATTAAAGAAGCACCTTTAGCATGCGTATTTCCATTATGCATTACTGCATTGTGCACATTTCTGTTATTTTTCTATATGCAAACAGTTTATGATTTTCTTTATCCAGCATTTAATCCATGAAACCTCATAAAGACAAAAAGTACTGGCTAGATAGTTCAAGCAACATTAACAAACTTGTATACAGCCTGTATGCGGTGTGTGCAGCACTAATATTGTTAGACTTTTTTTACCACAAGCATATTAATTTCGCATTCGAGAATTGGGTTGGCTTTTTTGCCTGGTACGGGTTTATCGCTTGTGTCGCTTTAGTCTTAGTTGCAAAACAAATGCGCAAAGTCGTGAAACGAGACGAGGATTATTACGGTGATTGAGAATCTAAACCCAGCAATAATATTTATTCTTGGCGCACTATTGATCCCAATCCTTCAGGGTAAGCTGCGCTCAGCTTATGTACTGCTTTTACCTATTTTATCAATAATACAACTTTGTACGTTGCCAATGGGTAGCCATGCAGAATTTGAGATATTTAATTTTACACTAGCTACATTACGCGTTGACAAGCTTAGCTTTATCTTTGCAGTAATCTTTCATATTGCAGCTTTCATAGCCGTAATATATTCATTGCATGTTCGTAGTTCATGGCAACAAATAGTGAACCTAATCTATGCAGGCTGTGCTTTAGGGGTAGTGCTAGCGGGCGACCTGATAACACTATTCATTTATTGGGAATTAGCTGCAATTTCATCCGTATTTTTAATTTGGGCAAGGGGTACTAAACAATCTTACGATGCAGGTTTACGTTATTTGATCGTACAAATTTTATCTGGATTACTTTTGTTAATTGGGATTATTTTTTATGCTAACGCAAATGGATCGATTGTGTTTACCAAGATGGACCTTGCAAGTCCCGGTTGCTTGCTTGTTTTTCTTGCCTTCGGCATTAAATGCGCATTTCCTCTTTTCCATAGCTGGCTAGTAGATGCATACCCAGAGGCCACGGTCACAGGTGCAGTCGTATTGTCCGCATTTACCACAAAAATGGCAATTTATGCCCTAGCCAGGGGGTTTCCAGGCACTGAAATTCTTATCTGGATCGGTCTAGCTATGGCCTGTTTTCCAATCTTCTATGCTGTAATTGAAAACGATCTACGCCGAGTATTGACCTACAGCATGATCAATCAGCTTGGGTTTATGGTTGTTGGAATTGGCATCGGGACGGAACTTGCTCTTAATGGAACTGCAGCACACGCCTTTGCAGATATCTTATTTAAAGGTCTCTTATTTATGAGTATGGGCGCAGTACTGTTACGTACTGGAAAGATGAATGGATCAGACTTAGGCGGGCTATATAAATCGATGCCTTATACAACCTTCTTTTGCATCATCGGCGCGGCTTCTATTTCCGCCTTCCCACTATTTAGTGCTTTTGCAACTAAAACACTCATCATGGAAGCTGCGGCTCTTGAAGGCTATAAGTTTGCATGGCTAATTCTGCTTTTTGCATCCGCAGGTGTGTTTCATCATGCTGGCATAAAAATTCCTTTTTTCGCATTTTTTGCGCATGATAGTAATATTCGTTGCAAAGAAGCACCAACGAATATGTTAGTGGCGATGGGAATTGCAGCTATCCTATCGATGGGTATCGGGATATTTCCAGAAATTTTTTATAAATTGTTACCCTATAGTATTGAATACAATCCGTTCACTGTTACGCACGTCATCACTCAATTACAATTATTACTTTTTTCAGCGCTGGCGTTCACAATTTTAATCAGAACAGGAATCTACCCACCAGAGTTACACTCTGTAAATCTTGATGCGGATTGGTTCTACCGTAAACCAGGTGCTTATCTCGCAAAAAACGCAGTAGCACTTATCGCTGCTAGTGAGTCATGGCTATATACATCATTAAAAAAACTATCCTTCGTGATGGGTTCACGCCTATATCGTCATCATGGACCGAAAGGAATCCTTTCACGAACTTGGCCAACCGGCAGTATGGTAATGTGGGTAGCGTTTCTGCTCGGTGCGTATTTGATTTTTTATTATATATATTAATGAAACGTTTTCGTATCTTCCTCTACCAGTTCTTCTTCCGATTCAATCTGGCTGAATGCCGGCCTTAATTCTGGTGAAGCATGGTGCAAAACCATATACCAACTATTATGGCTTTTCCGATACACATTAGTAGCAATTATTTCTGACTGAAGTTCACCATCCATATAAATGTTTTCAATCACATGATGGATCGTTATATCGTTTTCAATCTGAACTCTTTTTTGATTAATCTCAAACTTAATTCCATTATCAAGGCTAAATATCTGTTCCCAGCTCTCGCGTATATGTGTTTGTCCTTCTAAACGAGCCCCCCCAGGGTGGATACAAGTAATATCTTCATCATCTGACCAAACAGACATCATTAGCTCAACATCTTGTTGTTGAAATGCAGCGTAAAATGCTTTTTCAGCTTCCTCAGGAGTTGAGAAAAGTTTATTTTCTACCATGGTAACTTCGTTGTGCGATTGTTAGAGTCTTATGATAATTAGATCAGCAAAAAATATATATAGCGATATGTCTCAAGAAGAAATAATAATTGCTGCTATAGATGACATAGCAGATCCTGGCAGTAAGGGCCTTTGTATCAATCGAGAAGGCGCAAAACTTGAGCTGTTTATCGTCAAAAAAGATTCTAACATTGCTGTCTATAAAAATTCATGCCCACACACCCATGGCCCTCTTGATTGGACTCCTGATCAGTTTTTAGACATGGATAACAACTACATTATGTGCGCCAATCATGGCGCATTATTTGAAATCAATAATGGCTTATGTGTTTATGGTCCATGCAAAGCGCAAAGTCTCAAAGCACTTCCTTTTAATATTAAAAATAAGCACATTTACTTACAGTTATAAACTCAGTACTTAATGCTACATCGGTTTAATCTTTTATTTCCTATATGGGCATTACTTTAAAACTAAATGATTTTAAAAAATTATTGTTACTGAAAACTCTAATACTCGTTGGACTACTCCTGCAATTTACCATCATGCCACTGAGTGCATGGCTAATTAGTTTAGCTCTAGTGCTCGCTCAGCCTTTGCTAACTGGAATGATTCTAGTTGGAGCATGCCCAGGTGGTACAGCGTCAAAGTTATTTGTTACTTGGCAAAGGGTAATGTTGCTCTTTCCTTGGCTTTAACAAGCTGCTCAACTTTACTAGCTGTTATTGCTACCCCATTACTCACCTGGCTGTATTTAGGGAAAAGTGTAGACGTACCTGTTGCCAGCATGATGATAACCATGTTGAAGGTAAGCATCCTTCCTGTCGCACTAGGTGTAATCATTAATCACTTCCTAAGCACAAAGCTTGATGCCGTTATAAAGATATCTCCTAGCATTTCGATACTGAACATTTGTTTAATTACTGCTATTATTATTGCCAGCAATCAAAACAAACTTCAAAATATTGCACTCATCATTATTGCTGCGGTTATTCTGCACAACCTAGTGGGCTTAGTTTTTGGCTATATTTTCAGCAGGCTACTTAGTTATAACCATATAATATCAAAAACACTTGCTATTGAAGTGGGAATGCAAAATTCAGGCTTAGCAGTAGCTTTAGCCAACCAATATTTTCAACCTATTTCAGCACTGCCTGGTGCAGTTTTTTCAATATGGCATAATCTATCTGGATCCATACTTGCTACAATATGGCCTAAATCAAAACATTAACAAATTAGAATGAGCTTTTACGCATGACACTAAACACATCTATATCTTTCTTTAGTGCCCTCATTAGCTGGGCATTAGCAATCTTTTTAGGTACACAATTATTATCTGGCACCTTTGATGGGCGCAGTTGCCAAACCTCGTGTGTAAATATTGTCTTTTGGGTATCGTTTGCGATCTCAGTGATCGGACTAATCTTTAGTTTCGGCGGAATTTCGATAGGCAAATCAAATTTAATTAAAACCTTTTCATTATTTTCTTTGGTTGTCTTGGTCGGCATTTACACTACAACTGCGTTGATTGGTAACTTCTACTTACTTTAAAGTTTATTTTCGATTGCCCGCTTTTGGCCAATAGCGGACATTCTTTGGATGGCATAATGAACACTTAATTGCATTTTGTGTAAGAAACCATTCTCGACTCAACGGTTAAAATAGCCGACAAAACTAATCTTAATACCCTTAACCAATATAGAGTAGTGACTGTAATATATAGACAGTACGAACTTGCGCATCAATTATAGTGACACAAACTATGAAGCTAAATTTCAAAAAATTTTTTATATTTATATTCTTGCTATTAGCTATAACTAACTTATGTGCAAAAGATAGTTATAAGGAAACAATAACTGTTTTCAAAAATGCCGGTGAGAGTGGCGAGCTTTTTAATAATAGCTGTGGCTATGCAGTGTTCCCAACTATTGGCAAAGGAGGCATCGGTATTGGTGGAGCATACGGAAAAGGCCAAGTTTATGAGAATAACAATTATGT
>Ga0255057_10000122_pt1 | contig 42076 bp, 45 predicted proteins | sample Cases_109_6_MG_FD_189022 | JGI IMG/M metagenome (GOLD analysis project Ga0255057, IMG submission 189022) | Seawater microbial communities from Amundsen Gulf, Northwest Territories, Canada - Cases_109_6 | ecosystem: Environmental > Aquatic > Marine > Gulf | place: Canada: Northwest Territories... | reverse complement strand
TTGGAGGCAGATCACTGGCGATCGAGCCAACGAAGACGATGGTTGCGATGACCCAGACGGTCAACAGCTGATCAAAAAAGACGATACGGAACGCCCCAAGGTTGAAGCCGACCATGAAGGCAACGCTGGCACTGCCGGCCGCAACGAGGAGGGTTGCTCGATCAGCCGGCGTGGCGTGCATGGCTCATCCCACCGATCCACGTCGGCGCGACAGAGGTCATCCCGTTTCCGTTTCGGCTGTGGCGGCATCGCCCGCCTGTTCGCGCTTCACCATGGCGCGGCGCCACCCGGCGAGCGGAACGAGACCGACCAGGATCGGCACCAGCCAGCTGAAGATGCGGTGGACGAAGGCACCGGCGGTGACCGCGTTGGCGAGATCCATGTTCTGCGATGCGTCTCCGACGATCACCCCGACATAGGCGAGCTCGACGACACCGAGCCCCCCGGGGAAGATCGGGATCATGCTGAGCAACAGGCCGATCGCATAGGCATCGAAGATGATCCCGATCGGCGCTTGCTCTGCGGTGACACCCATGAAGCGCATCGACAACACCAATCCGGCGAAGAAGATGGCCTGGGCAGTGATGGTGACGACCGTTGCCGGGAACCAGCGGCTCTTCACGGTGCCGATCACCTGGCTGCGGAAATCCACCAGCTTCACACCTCCGTCCTCGATCTCGGGGAACTTCCAGCGGCCGCCGACAAGGCCGTTGTACCAGCGTTGCCCGGTTTGGCCGACGCGGAGTGCGACCCGCTCTCGATAGAGGATCAGAAAGGTCAACAAGGCACCGCCGATCACCCCGGCCAGGCCGACAATGGTGATCGTCACCAGGAGATCGTCGTCGAGGCCCTCGGCGATCAGGATCCAGGTCAGGGCAATGATCGGCACCACGAGCTTGAAACCGGTCGTGAAGAACCAGCTCAGGATGATCCCGGCGCCGGCGGCGTCTCCGGTGACGCCGGCGCTGCGATACATCCCGAATCGAATTGCCAGATCTGCACCGGGTGGAGCGACGAATGCCACCGAGTTCGAGGCCGCCCACGCCTTCCACCCCTCCCACCAGCCGAGGCCGGGAATCAGCGTGTTGTAGACCCCGGCACTGAACCAGGTGAAGGCGATCCCCAGGATCGTCAGTAGGACGATCTCGCCGATGGTGAGCTCCAGGATGGAGTCGACGACCTGGCCGTAGTCAATGAACTGAGGCAGGAAGACAACGAAGATCAGGAACAGGACAACTCCGACGAGGATCAGCTCGCGTATTGCCTTCTTCCGGTTCTCCTTGGCGTCCTCCTCCGGCGTGTGCTCGGGTGCAATAAGGACATCGTCTGCGGGTTCTTGGCTGTCGCTCGTCATCTCAACTCCCAACGTATCGGGTGCGTCCTTTGGGAACTACGGGCCAGGGTGTGGGTTCTTCTGCCTGACCGATCTACCAGGGTGCTGTGCTCCTTCACGATCCACCCGCTTCTCTCCAGGGCTCCGGCAGAGCCGCGACCAGGTCGGCGATGTCCTTGAACACTTCGACGTATGAGACGCTCCTTGCGAGGTCGAGCGCCTCGTCACCGTCGATCAGCAGAACCCGACCCTTCCTCATCGATTCGCCGAGTTTCGGTATGGCCTCGATCAGCGGGCGACCGGGCAGGCCTCGCTCCACAACCACGACGTCTGGCCGAAACGCCCTGCAGTAGCTGACAAGTTCGGCGGTCGAGGTGGCGGTGGCGACGATGGTGACCATGTCGAGGCCGTTGAGGGCGAGGAACAGCGCGGTCTTCACCTCTCGGCTGTGGACGGCAACTACCAGGCGCATCGCACTGCCATCAGGTGCCGGGCGCATCCGCGACGGCGTCCGGCGTGCCCTCTAAGGACGCGTCGTGGATACGCTCCTCGCCGGGCCGCAGCCACAGCCACAGCACGACGAACGACAGACCGGCCGCCACCGCAGCCATCCAGTTGACTGCGTTGAAACCGAACTGGTCGGCAAGGAAACCGCCAATGAGGCTGCCGACGAAGCTGCCGGTGGCACTGGCGGCGATGACCCACCCGCTCGCTGCTCCCGCGGGGAACTTGGCGTAGCGCACCGCCAGATTTGGCTGGGCAAGCCGCACGAACGGCGCCGCGTTGTACATGAGCTGCATGAAGGCAGCGCCGAGCAGCAGATTGTTCCCGGTTGCGAGGCCGGCGACCGCCATCCCAACGCCTGCGGCGAAACGGGCGATGATGCCGGCAGTGAATGGTGAGAACCCTCCGCTGCGCGCCATCCAGCGCCCTGCGGGGAAGAAGAGGATGATATTCAAGAGGCCAGCGAGCCCGATCATCGTCGAAGTCATCTGCTCGCTCATGCCGTAGACGTTTGGCATGATGTTGGCGATCTGAGAATTCACCCCGTTGTTGGCGACCGATGACAAGGTGAGGACCAGGAGGTAGACGCCGAAGAGGGAGAAGAACACCTGCTTGAGGGAGGCTTTGCGTGCTTCCTTCACCGCCTCCGAGCCGCCCTCTCCCGCAGCGATCGCCGCTTGCAACCGACGGTTTGGATCGGTGGAGGTGAGCCAGACAATCACGAAGGCAACAGCCATCACTCCGGCCCCGAGCCAGAAGCGCTGTGTGAAAGTCCAGCCGGCGACCGCGGCAAGCAGCAGGCCACCGACGAGCTGCCCGGTAGGCATCATCAATGAGAACGTGGTCAGCTGCTTGGCCTCGACGGCCTGGGGAAGCCTGGCACCGACGATGAACACCGGGCCCACCGCAGACACCGCGGCGATGCCGACGCCCATGACGATGGCGTCGATGGCGAACAGCTCGGTGTTCTCAGACGAAAGCGCCAGCATGACGAAGGCAACTGCCATCCCGCCGACGCCAAGTACCAGGAGCAAACGATGCGCCGAGTACTTGTCGGCGAACGTCCCCAGGGCCGGTCCGAGCAAGGCGCCGAGGGCGATGATCGCCATAACCACACCGGCTGCAGAGACGTCGCCGGTGATTTCCTTGACGAACGGCGGGATGAGCAGTGACACGAAGGCGCTGTAGCCCGCCCCCATGGCGAAGTTGGACACCATCCACCATTCGAACGTCTTTGGCCGGGCCGTGCTGTTAGCCGGTGCCGTCATGTCTCCTCCAAGTGGCTCGCCGGGGTCTGCTCAGCGCATGCCACCGCCGCTGGCGTCGGCCATCTGCGCCATCACCGCATCGAGGTTGAACGCGGCGGGGTCCTGCCTCGGTGGAAAGTCCTTGAACGACTTGATCTGCTCGGCGGCAAGCGCCGTCATCGGGTACAACACAAACAGGTGCTCGAGGAACCAATTCCAATAGGAGTTCGCGTTCTCGTCTGCCCGCTCGAACGGGTCGCGGCGCAGGTTGAAGATCTTCGGCATGCGCAAAGCGACAAACGGCTCTGCCCAAACCAGCATCTGTTTGGCGCGTTGCTCGTAGAAGACCACCTTCCAATCTCCGTAGCGGAGGGCGGCGATCAACCCGTCGTCGTTGGTGTAGAAGAACCACTCCCGCGGCGACTCATCGGCCTCCCCCTTCAGATAGGGGAGGGTGTTGTAACCGTCGATGTGGACCCGGAAGTGCTTGTCTCCGGCCTGATGGCCAGCCTTCAGTTCCTTGACGATGTCCGGCTGGCCGGCGGCGGCGAGGAAGGTCGGCAGCCACTCCTGGTGGGTGACGATGCCGTTGAGCGTCGTACCCGCCGCGAATTTCCCGGGCCAGCGGGCAAACGCCGGCACTCGATAAGCGCCCTCCCAGTTCGAGTTCTTCTCGCTCCGCCACGGGGTGATGCCCCCATCGGGCCAGGCGTTGTAGTGCGGCCCGTTGTCGGTCGAATACACAACGATGGTGTTCTCGGCGATGCCAAGCTCGTCCAGGAGGTCGAGCAGCTGCCCGACGTGGCCGTCATGCTCCACCATGGCGTCGTTATAGAAGCCCTGTCCGGAGAGGCCCTCTGACTCCTCCTTGAGCCGGGTCCACATGTGCATTCGGGTCGCGTTCCACCAGACAAAGAAGGGTGTCTCCGAATCGTGGGCATCGCGGATGAACTGCTCTGCGCGGTCGGTGACGTCGTCGTCGACGGTCTCCATCCGTTTCTTCGTCAATGGGCCGGTGTCCTCGATGCGGCCATCGGCAAACGTGTGCATCACCCCGCGCGGACCGAACTGCTCCCGGAACGCTGGGTCCTTCGGATAGTCGGGGTGCTCAGGCTCGTCCTCGGCGTTGAGGTGGTAGAGGTTCCCGTAGAACTCATCAAAGCCGTGGTTGGTCGGCAGGAACTCGTCGAGGTCGCCGAGGTGGTTCTTTCCGAACTGACCGGTGGCATAGCCGAGCGGTTTCAGTAGCTCAGCAATGGTGGGGTCCTCTGCCTGCAACCCGATGGTCGATCCCGGCATCCCGACCTTGGTGAGCCCGGTTCGAATCGGGTTTTGCCCGGTGATGAACGAGGCACGGCCGGCGGTGCAACTCTGCTGGGCGTAGTAGTCGGTGAACTCAACGCCCTCACGGGCGATGCGGTCGATGTTGGGCGTCTCGTAGCCCATCGCCCCCTTGTTGTTGTGGCTGATGTTGTACCAGCCGATGTCGTCGCCCCACAGAACCAGGATGTTCGGCTTGTCGATCGCCATCGTCTACCCCTTTCCGGGTCCGGTAGGGCGAACGTACCGAGCGGTGCCGGACGCGGCTACGGGCCAGGTTGTGGGTTGTGCGACCTGTTGGATTTATCAGGTCCCGATGCGGTCAAAGGTCGATCAGGCCCTCGCGGGCGGCAATGCTCACCGCTTCGGTCCTGGTCTTCGCCCCAAGCTTGTCGAGGATATTGTGCACGTGAAAGTTGACCGTCGACACGCTGATGATCAGCCGATCGGCGATCTGAGGGTTGGTCAGCCCGCGTCCCACAAGCGCCAGGATCTCCTGCTCGCGTTCGGTCAGGCGGACCCCGTACTCGTCATCGGATCGATCGACGAGTGCCCGCATCGCCTCCTGTGCCACCACGCCTCTGCCCTCGTTGGCCATGCGGATCGCGGAGATGAGCTCCTCCTCCTCGGCGTCCTTGAACAGGTACCCGATTGCGCCGGCCTCGAGCGCTCTCTTGGCCAATGACTCGTCATCGAAGCTGGTGAGCGCCACGATCTGCACCTCGGGAAAACGATTTCGGATCTCCGCTATTGCAGTCGGCCCATCCATGACCGGCATCTTGAGGTCCATCAGCACGACGTCGGGATGGAGAGCGGCGACCTGTTCGATCGCCTCCTCGCCGTTGCCGGCTTCCCCAACGAGCTCGAGATCGTCCGTGACGGAAATGAAGGTGCGGAGGCCCTTGCGGACCACCTTGTGGTCGTCGACGACGAGGACGCGGGTGGGCTCAGCCATGCGCAGGATCGCTCCACGTCACGTCGACCGTGGTACCGGCGTCTCGCTCGCTGGTGACGGCGAGGTCGGCCCCGATGTCACTCGCCCGCTCTCGCATGATGTCAAGACCCATGTGGTCCGAGGAGACCTCGGCGGGGTCGAACCCATACCCATCGTCGGTCACAGACAGATGGACACGGCCGTCATTCCCGGTCAGGCCGACGACAAGGCTGCTGGCATTGGCGTGTTTGGCCACGTTGTTCATTGCTTCCTGAGCGATCCGGTACAGGGCAAGATGCACGTCGGGAGGAAGGTCGCGGTTGACGTCGGTATGCACATTCGCGGGAATGTCGTGGCGTGCTGCGAGCCCGTCCGTGAGCTGGGTGACGAGCGTGTTCAGGTCGGTGTCGGCGATCGTATGTGGGCGAAGCTCCCTGAGCAGGGTCCGCATCTCGGCCAGGGCGCCGCGCGTGAGGCGCTGCAGCTCGTCGGTGCTCCGACCCGCCATTTCCGGATCGCTGCGCCATAGCCTGGGAAGACTCCCCGCGATCAGGTTGATTGAGAAGAGGAGCTGGGTAACGACATCGTGAAGATCGCGGGCGAGCCGGCTTCGCTCCGCGTTCGCTGCCTGCTCCTCGGCCTGTTCTACCAACTGTTCCTGTGCCTCCTGCAATCGGGAGGTACGGTCATCGACCATCGACTCGAGGCTGGCCTCGTAATCCCGCAGCTCCTCTTCGGTCTCAATCACGATATTCGCCTGAGAGAGGCTCATCACCAGAACGAAGCCGAGGAACCCAAAGTCCGAAAGCCAAACGAAGTCGATCACATCGAGCACCACCAGGTTCTCTTGGATGATCGTGAAGACGAACCAGGCGATCCCGATCGCGAGGATGACGGCGTCGCGCCGGTCTCCCCGACGGAATTGAATGACATCAGCGACGATGATGTAGACGACCACCGCAAGAAGAGCAAGCAGATAGAGCGATAGGAGCGGGGGGTCCTCTCCCTCGTTCATGAGCAGGGTCTCGCCCCAGGGGAGTGTGACCTGCCCGACCCCGGCGGAGACATCGACGACGAGGTCTGGGAAAAAGACGCTGGCGACCGCAACGATGGCAAACGCTCCGGTGATCGCCACCAGCAGCACCCTCGGCCGCACCGAGGTATAGGCGGCAACAAACCATCCGAGGAGAGAGAACCCGATCGCGGCAAAGAACGTCGATACCTGAGCCGCTGTGGCGTACTGGTCGACGGTGTCGGCCAGGTAGCCGGCCCGCGCCGCCATGATCGCGGCTGCGTACGCCAGCGAAAAGAAGGCGAACACGAGATTCAGCCTTCGATGTGACGTGCGCCGCAGCCCGACGAAGAAATAGAGGATCCCAAAGGCGAGGGACAGGCCTGCGGCGACAGCGATCGCAGTGGTGAAGTACATCGCTCCGAGACCCCCTCTTCGGTTCGCCAACGAAAGGCTAGAGAGGCCGCCAGCGTGATGCGAAAACCACCTGATAGATCAGCCAGGTCAGCCAACCCACAACCTCGCCGGTAGCCGTCGAGCCCCCACTTCGTTACGTTCGTCACCTGATGGCGCAGCCCGACTACTTCGCCAGAGACCGGGTCTTCTGGTTCCGGATGGGTCGCGCGGTGTTGATCGGCGCCCTCGCTGGTCTCGCCGCAATGGCCTTCACCCAAGTGGTCCGCATCGGGACCGAGCTCATCTGGCCAGAGGAAGTCGATTATGGCTGGCTCGGCGGAGAGCCGTGGTGGCTGCTCCTTCTCGGGCTGACCGGCCTGATCGTCGGCGTGCTGCGTGGGGCGCTGCACGTGCCAGACGATCTGCGGGGCTCACTCGGCATCATCCAGGAGGGGGCGGTTGACCGCAGCACGGCCCTTCCGGCTATCGGCATCTCCATCGTATCCCTGGTCGGCGGCGCGAGCCTTGGGCCCTTCGACGGCGGCGTCCGCTCGGGAGCGACCATCGGTGACTGGTTTTCAACGATTCGCAAGTTACCGGACCGCGAAATCCAGGTGAACACGTTGAGCGGCATCAACGGCTCTCTCGGCGGCCTGCTCACCGCCCCGATCCTGGTCACGCTGCTCGTCACCGAGCTGCGATGGCCGGAGCGGCACAACCTCTACCGCGTCCTTCTCCCAGGTCTCACCGCTTCGATCTTCGGGTTCGCGGTGATGTTCGCCATCGTCGGCGACACCTTCCTTGGCGTCTTTGCGTTGCCGGGATACGAGGTGCGATTCTGGCACTTCGGTCTCGCGGTCATCCTTGGCTTTGTGGCTGCTGCGCTGTCGTGGGCCCTTGGGATCTGCGTGTTCGTCATCCGACGCTGGATCGTTCCACTGCTGTCCAACCAGATCGCACGATCGACGACCGGCGGCCTCGCCCTCGGTGGCATTGCCATCCTGTTTCCACTCACCCTTGCCTCAGGAAAGAGTCAGCTGGGCGTTGCCATCGAGAACGTCGAGACGATCGGTGCGCTGCTACTGGTCGGCGTGGTGGCGGCAAAGATCGTCGCAGTCGCCATCAGCCTCACTACCGGGTTCATCGGCGGACCGGTGATGCCGACACTGTTCATCGGCGGTACTGCCGGCCTTGCCGTTCACGCGCTCATCCCGGAGATCCCGATCGCTCTTGCCTTTTCCTGCATGCTCGTCGCAGTGCCGGGAGTCTCGATCGGCGCCCCGTTCAGCATGGTGTTTCTCGCCGCCCTGACTGTTGGGGTTGGGGCGGTGGAAACAGCTCCGGCTGCGGTAGCCGTGCTCACCGCCTACACCCTCAACTCCGGGCTTGGCTGGTTCGGGCTGCCCGCAGAGCAGGCCGTCGTCGATATCGACGAGGTGAGCGTACAGAGCGAGCTGTTCGAGATGGGCGGCGAAGCGCAGTCTGGGGAGGAGTCGTAAACCGACGTTGGCGTCACCGAGTGCTGCTAGCTTCGGCAGGCTGATGACTGCAACGACCGATTCCATGGTTCAGATCCCCGCCGGCGAATTCGCCATGGGGTCAAACGAGTTCTACCCGGATGAGGCGCCGGTGCGGCGAGTGGCGGTCGAAGGGTTTTCGATCGATGCGCACCATGTCACCAACGACGAGTTCTCCGACTTCATCGACGCCACCGGATACGTCACGATGGCTGAGCGGGCCCCGGAACCCGAGCTCTATCCGGGTGCCAAAGCGGAAGATCTCGTCCCGGGATCGCTCGTCTTCACGATGAGCGATGGTCCGGTCGACTTGCGGAACTACGGAAACTGGTGGCGATGGACACGCGGGGCGCAGTGGCGGAACCCCACCGGACCCGAATCGACCCTCGATGGCCTGAGCGATCACCCGGTCGTGCACGTGGCGTATGAGGACGTTATCTCCTACCTGGACTGGGCCGGCGGAGCATTGGTGAGCGAGGCGGAATGGGAGTTTGCGGCCCGCGGCGGCCTCGACGAGAAGCGGTTTGTGTGGGGCGATGACGACCCGCAGGAAAGCGAGCCGGTGGCCAACACGTGGCAAGGGCGCTTCCCGTACGAGAACACGGAAGTCGACGGCTTCACGAGGACCTCACCGGTCGGCACGTTCCCACCCAACGGGTATGGGCTCTACGACATGGCAGGAAACGTCTGGGAATGGACAAACGACTGGTACACCGATAAGCCGGGGACGCTTGTCGAAAACTCGTGTTGTGCACCGGTCGATCCGCGGGGCGGGCGAGAGGAAGACAGCCTCGATCCCAACCAGCCGGAGACACCGATCCCCCGCAAGGTGATCAAGGGCGGCTCGCACCTGTGCACGCCGCAGTACTGCTACCGGTACCGGCCGGCCGCTCGCCAGCCCCAGATGCTCGACACGTCGACGAGCCACCTCGGGTTCCGTCGGATCGTCCGCTGACCTGACAGTCCGGACAGGTGGCGAACTCACAGGGTTGCCCGTAGCCGCAACCGAAGCGCGCGAATACGCTCGCCACATGAAGACGGTCTTCCGAACCAGGTACCTCAGCGTGGTCGCGGTCCTATTCGGAGCCGTCGGCGCGGTGCTGATGTTTGTCATCGGGGCGGTTTCGACGGTGGACGCCATCGTTTCCTACCTCGGTGGCCACGAAGACAAGGCCTTCAGCAGCGACGCCGCGCTCGCGGCCACCGTCGAGCTTGTCTCTGCCCTTGACCAGTTCCTGCTCGGACTCGTCCTGTTGGTTTTTGCCTATGGCGTGTACAGCCTGTGGGTCGTTGCCGACGCCGAGGCCTGGGATGAGGAGCGCACCCGGCTTCGGGCTCCCGACTGGCTCAACGTCACCAGCGTCACCGACCTCAAAGTGAAACTGCTCGAGGTCATCACGGTCCTCCTCGCAGTGCTCTTCCTCAAGGGTGTGCTCCTCAATCCAGAGATCGTCTTTGCCGACCTCGTGGTCCCGATCGCCGTCGTCCTCTTCGCCTTGACGGTGTGGCTGATCCGGAGGGCCGAGACGCACTGAAAGGGCCCACGATCGCACCGATCGCGGGCCCTGTTCTCAGACGTTGATGTGACTACTCGCTTGCGGCCAGCACCCCGAGGGACACCAAAGCCAGCGGGCTGAGGAAGTCCTGGGCGAGCATCAACCCACCGGAGGCTGCCACTGCATCACGCAGCGGGATGGCCCAGGTGTGCTCGATGGCCAGGAGCATGGCGCCCCCGCCGGCCGGGATGGCGTCGGCGAGCGCGAGAATGTTCTGCTCATCGATGCCGTACTCGTAGTTCTCGGCTGCAGCGACGGCGCCGGCGATCGCACCGACTTCTGCCCCCTCGACGCCGCCGGCACCGAGGCCAACCAGGGCGCCAACCCAGGCGCCGTACGTCATTGCTTCCTCTTCGCTCAGGTCGCTGGCCTCGGCGGCGAGGATGGTGCCGTCGACATCCTTGTACACACCGAGAACGTCGATGACCTTGATGTGGCCGGCGTCGGACGCGTCGACGAGTGCACCAAGCACCGATCCGTCGAGCTTTGGATCGGCAAAGCCGACGGCGATGATCTGAATCGGTCCAATTTCCATTGAGGTCTCTCCTTTTTGAGGCCGTTTTTCGGCCACGCAGGGGGGGAGTGTATGGACCCGGGGATGAGTATCCACCCCCCCGGCCTTGACAATGAACAGACATCGGTGGACGCTGCATCGATGTCGTGGACCGAAGATGACATCCCCGACCTGAAGGGGCATGTGGCCGTGGTGACCGGTGCCAACGGTGGGCTCGGCCTCGAGACCACCAGGGCGCTTGCCGCCAAGGGCGCCACTGTGGTGATGGGCGCTCGGAACCAGGAGAAAGCGAAACAGGCCGAGCAGAGGATCCTCGACGAGCACCCCGGCGCGACACTCGACAATCGCCCCCTCGACCTGGCGTCTCTCGCCTCGGTCAAGGCTTTCTCCGATGGAGTCCTCGTCGACTACGACGCCATCGACCTGCTGGTCAACAATGCCGGCGTCATGGCCACCGCAGAGATGCAGACCGCCGATGGCTTCGAGCTGCAGTTCGGCACCAATCATCTCGGCCACTTCGCCCTGACCGCTCGTTTGATGCCCGCGCTGCTCCGTGCACCGATGGGCCGTGTCGTGACGGTCACCAGCACCGCTCGATACCGCGGCCGGCCGGTCGACCCGGAAAACCCGCACCTCAAGGACGCCTATGACCCGTGGGGTGCCTACGGGCAGTCGAAGATCGCCAACATTCAGTTCGCCGTCGAGCTCAACCGGCGGCTGGTCGCCGCCAATGCAACGGTCTCGAGCCTGGCCGCCGACCCCGGGTTCACCGACACCAACCTGCAGAAGGAGAGCGTCCGTCTCAGCGGTGGCGAGCGCGGGTCACGATTCTTCGCAGCCGTGACCCCGATCATCGGCATGGCCCCGGCCCGCGGCGCCCTCCCCCAGCTACGCGCCGCAACCGACACCCAGGCCGGCGGCGGAGAGCTGTATACGCCGCGCTGGATATCGTCCGGACCACCGATCCGGCGGAGAATCGGTTCCCGGTTCTTGGACCCGCAGAGTGCGGAAACACTGTGGGAGGTCTCCGAGCGCGAGACGGGAGTTGAATTCGACGTGGCGAGGATGGTCGACGAGGGGTGAGCGTCGCCAAACGCGTCCTGCTGTGGCCGATGGCCGCGATCTACATCGTCAGCGGCATGATTCACTTCATCGATGCCGACGCCTACATCGCGATCATGCCTGGATATCTGCCGTGGCATAGCCAGCTCGTGTTTCTCTCCGGAGTGGCCGAGCTGACGCTTGGGATCGGCGTGCTCGTTCCGGCTACCAGGATGGTTGCGGCGTGGGGAATCATCCTGTTGCTGATCGTCATCTTCCCGGCCAACCTCTCGGTGGCGATGAACGACCTGGCCTATGTCGGCGATGAGCCGAGCACCCTGCTCAACTGGCTCCGGCTCCCCTTCCAGCTGGTGTTGATCGCCTGGGCCTACTGGTACACGAAGCCCGATGTCACCGAGCCGGTAGGGTCGCCGTCATGAGCACCGTCTGTGCCGGCTGCAGCACCGAGGATTCGGGGCGCTGATGCGCGCCGTGGTGTGTCGGGAGTTCGGTTCGATCGATCGGCTCGAGCTCGGCGAGCTCCCCGACCCAACGCCCGGCCCCGGCGAGGTGGTGGTCGAGGTTTCGATCGCGGCGATGAACTTCCCGGACATCCTGATCGTGGAAGGCACCTACCAGTTCCGACCCGACCCTCCGTTCTCCCCCGGACTCGAGGGAACCGGGACCATCGCAGCGGTCGGTGCCGGGGTAACCCTCGCCGTCGGGTCGCCCGTGGTGGCGGCGGTCACTCACGGGGCCTTCGCCGAGCGCTGGCTGGTGCCGGCAACCGGCGTCCTCCCGTTTCCCAACGGCCTCACCGAGGAGCAGGCTGCCGGGTTCGCCATCGCCTACGGGACCGCCCATCACGCCCTCCGCCATCGAGGGCAGCTCGCCAAAGGGGAGACCTTGCTCGTGCTCGGCGCCGCCGGTGGTGTCGGGAGCGCAGCGGTGGAGCTTGGAGCTGGCATGGGCGCGACGGTGATCGCCGCCGCGTCCTCCGCTGAGAAGCTCGCCTACGCGGTGAGCCGCGGCGCCAGCCACACCATCAACTACCGAGAACAGGACCTGAAGACCGCCGTTCGGGAAATCACCGAGGGCCGCGGCGCCGACGTCATATTCGACCCCGTCGGCGGCGATCTCACCGAATCCGCATTTCGTTCGATCGCGTGGAACGGGCGGCATCTGGTGGTCGGCTTCGCCGCCGGAGACATCCCGGCGATCCCGCTCAACCTCGCCCTGTTGAAAGGGTCATCGATCGTGGGCGTGTACTGGGGGAACTGGCGGACGAGGGAGCCGCACGCTGCCGCCGAGAGCGTCGCCGAGCTCTACCGGCTGGCGGAGACCGGAGAGATCGACCCGCCGATCAGCGGCGTCTTCGCACTGGACCATTTCCAGGACGCCTACGCATCGCTCGTCGACCGGACCGCGATGGGAAAGGTCCTGCTCCAAATCGCTGAGTAGCCGCTGCGAGCCCTGGGCTCGTAGCGGTCATATGTCCCGCCGCGAGCCCGCGGAATCTCACACGTCGCCGAGATCCGTCACACCCAGATGAGACGATCCATTGATGAACGCCGACCGATTCATACACGACCTCAGCGTCACCCAGGGCGGGGCGATTCGCCTCGACCAGGCACTCGACGCCGGAATGTCTCGTGACCAGGTGCGATACCGGCTTCGGTCGGGGCGGTGGTCAAACTTGCTCCGTGGCTCGTATCTCGTCACGGCCATGGCGACGATCGACGATCACCTCCGAGCGGCTATCGCGTCGCTTCCCGGAGCCGTCATCGCACACGAATCCGCCGCCGAGCGACATCGGCTCTCGTACGTGCAGCGTGGTTTGGCGACCGTGTTGGTGCACTCTCAGACAACGCACGAATTCCCCGGAGTCATGGTCCGACGGTGCCACGACCTCAACGAGGACCACGTCGAGGTGATGGATGGACTCCCCGTCACGACCGTTGCCAGAACCATCGTCGATCTTGCCGCGATTCTCAGCGAGAGAAACGTCGCAGCACTCCTCGATGACGCCGTGGCAGCAAAGACCACATCCGTAGCGGATGTGGCAGCCGTTGCATCGGCCGTCGGCCGCGCCGGCAAGCCGGGCACCCAGGCAATACGCTCACTGCTCGAGGAGCGGATCGGACCCGCCAAACGGGGTACCCGCCTTGAGCAGAAGGGAAACGCCCTGCTCCAGATCATTGAGGAGCACACTGCCGAGATCGAATACCCCATCCCTTGGCGACCCGAGAACCGATACGACGCCGCCTATCCGTCCCACCGGCTCGCCATCGAATGGGACTCGAGAAGGTGGCACACCCAGGCTGCAGCCTTTCAGCGCGATCGCATCCGCGATCGGGAGGCGATCCTTCATGGGTGGCGGATACTCCGCTTCACGTGGGAAGACGTCGTCCGACGACCCGGCGATGTCGTTTCCACCGTGCGCAGGGCGCTCGCCGAAGACGGCTAACCGCTTCGTCCCCCAAACCGTGGGCCCACAGGGGCGCATATGGCCGCTACGAGCCCTGGGCTCGTAGCGGCTTTGAACCGAAATGGGGGATGGGAACGTATGTATGGGGACGGGAGTTTGTGGCCGTAAGCAAATGCTCATAGAGGGGGTAGTGTCTGACGATGAGAAAGGGTATGCAGCGTCGAATCGTCGCCGTCGTAGCAGCCCTCGGGATGCTGTTGGCTGCGTGCAGTGCAGGTACTTCAAGCACGCAGTCGATATCTGACGCCGACCAACTGACCCGGATCGACCTTCCCTCCGACTGGGAGCACTACTCAAACGAGGCCCTGGCCGGGATTCCCGATACGCCGTTCGTGGTGCAGCTCACTGGAGCCGAGATGCCGATCGTGTCTCGCTTCGCCTTCGACGCAGCGCCGATCCCCACGACCCAGAACCTGCTCCTTCCGATCTCGCAGGCCGACTTCCCGGTTGGCAGCTCGGTGGTTCGGCGGATCTCGCCCGACGTCAGAGACTTCGTCTCCCGGTACCTCCTCACCGAAGCCGTCGTGCCCTACCACGGCGCCTCCGCCTCGGAAGAGGTGATGAAGCAGGACATCGACCTCGGTGACGACCACCAGGGTGTCCAGGTGGTCGTGGTGTACCGCGACGCCGAAACCGATCTGGACGCTGGGGTGTTCATGATCTCCGCAACCAATCCCGAGGTTACGACGCTCTACCAGGTGGCGATTGGCTGCTCCCTGGAATGCTTCGAGACCTACGCCCCAGAAATAACCGCTGTCGTCGATTCATGGCTGGTGAATACCCGTGGCTGAAACAACCGTCTACGAAGGCATCAAGGTCGAAACGCGTAAGAGGGCGGCGATGTTCGACCGCCTCAGGGTCCTGCTCATCATCGGGCTGTTCTTGTTCATCCTGGTGTCCTACCAGCTCTCGCCGCCGTTCATCGGCTGGAGCGAAGCGCTCGACATCGCACTGAGCACCGGGATCGGTGTCGTGTTTGTCGGGATCTTGGCATTCGAAGTCCTTCGCCAGATCCACTACTACATCTCCGAGAAGTGGGCCCGGTACAACAGCTTCTGGAAGGAGAAGGTCTTCGGCGGCAGCGACCGGGTCACCCGGAAGTGGATGAACGACTGGACGCGGTACCGCATCGCCAGGTTCTTCAAGATCTTTATCTTCCTGATGGTCATCGGATTCGGCGTGATGATCATCGTCGATGGAGTCAACAACCCGATCGACGGTCTGCTTGCCATCCCCGGTCTCATCGGCCAATACGCCTTCTTCCTCGCCTACGGCGTCTTCATCGTTGGAATCATGATCCTTCAGTTCGGGGCCATCTTTTGGGTCCTCAGTCGCGGCGGCATTGACGTGGTGTTCCCGGAGGACATCGAGACCCGATTCGATGCGGTATGGGGCCAGGATCACGTCCTCGAACTGATCAAAGAGAACGTCGCCTTCCTGGAGAAGCCAGACGAAATCGAAGCCAAGGGCGGGTACATCCCGGGTGGCATCCTGCTCTGGGGTCCTCCCGGGACCGGAAAGACCCTCATGGCGGAGGCCATCGCCGGCGAAATCGGATCGCCGTTCGTCTTTGTCGATCCCGGCGCATTCATCGTGATGTTCATGGGGGTTGGCATTCTCAAGGTGAAGCGTCTGTTCCGGAAACTGCGCAAGCTATCGCTCCAGCACGGTGGAGTCATCGTGTTCTTCGACGAGGCGGACTCGCTGGGAAGCCGTGGATCCCTGGCCGGCCAGGGCGCCGGAGGGCCGTTCCAGTTCGAGGGCTCTGCGGACGCCCTGGCATGCAATGGGCTCGGCTATCTCTCCAACCAGAGCCGTCACCAGGTGCTCGACTCGATGGGCCTAATCGGCCGATCGGATGCACCCGAACTACCACCGCGTTGGCTCGATCGGATCATGATGGGCATGGGCGGAGGAGGCGGCGGCGGCGGCGGGATGGGAACGCTCCAGGCCCTGCTCACCGAGATCTCGGGGCTGAAGAAGCCCCGCGGCCTGTCGAACAAGTTCCGGCGCGTGCTGGGGATCAAGCCGAAGCCGCCCCCCAAGTACCGCATCCTCATCATGATGGCCACGAACATGCCGAACACGCTCGATGAGGCGCTGCTCCGGCCGGGTCGAATCGATCGAATCTTCAAGGTGGGGTATCCATCGAAAGAAGGCCGCCTGGAGACCTTCCGCGGCTATCTGAAGAAGGTGAAGCACACGCTCACCGAGGAGCAGATCGACCGGTTGGCCACGATGACACCGTATTACTCGGGGGCCAAGATCAAGGACCTGGTCAACGAGGGCCTGATCCTCGCCATCCGCGACGATCGAGACACGATGAACTGGACCGACGTTTGGCAGGCCCGATCACTGAAGGAGCTCGGCCCACCAGAAGACGTCGAGTACATCGAGCGAGAGCGCAACGCGGTGGCGATCCACGAGGCGGGACATGCCGTAGCCGCGCATCTGTTGCGCTCACATCGCATGATCGACCTGGTCTCGATCGAGAAGCGAGCAACCGCGCTCGGAATGGTCGCTTCCCTCGACATCGAGGACCGCGTCACGCAGTGGAACACCGAGATGGAGATCGACGTGAAGGTGTCGCTGGCATCACTCGCGGCAGAGAAGATGTTCTTCGGCGGAGACAACTCCTCCGGTGTGTCTTCCGACCTGCGCGCTGCAACCAATCTCACCGCTCTCATGGAGGGAGTGTTCGGGATGGGTGACGGGATCACGTCGCTTGCAGGGCTTCCCGAGCACGTCATCACCCAGACTCCCGATCCGACCGACAAGGTCGTCGGCCGCATGTCGGACCGCATCGAGACACGGCTCAAGCAGTTGTACGACGAGGTGTACGAGCTCCTCGAGGAGCACCGTGACGATCTGGTGCGGCTGGCCCTGGTGCTCGAAGAGAAGAAGACGATCTCCGGCGAGGAAGTCACCGAGGTGATGGGCACCGAGTCCGGCTCGTGGACTGCGCATCAGCCTGAGGGCTTCGCCGCTACCGACATCGACAAGATGCGAGCGAGCGTTACCCACCATTCGCCGTCGGGTAACGGGGGATCGCGCGGACCCGCCGGCAACGGCGGCGCCACCGTGCCAGAAACCGTCACCGGGAATGGCGAGGTAGAACCGGCAGCGTCGCACCGAGGTGATGTCGGTGCCAGGGGGCCGGACGGCAACGGCGACTGAGCGAACTCTCAGCCGACGAAGCCGGGTGGGGCAATCTGATCGGCGGCGCAGTCAACCGCGAGTGGACGCGCCGACGGGCCATCACCGCCGCGGATCAGGTCGAGGGAGTCTCCGGTGATCATGATGAAGTTCGTCCCGTCTCCCACCGGGACGAACTGCGCATCAGGCGGAGAAACCGGCAATGCCAGCTCGTCGATATCGCCTGTGTCGACGTTCCACAGCAGGATGTTTCCCACTGCGGGCTGGTGATAGGCGATCTGGGATTCGGTGTGCCAGCCAATGGCGACCAACCCTGACGGCAGATCGCCGCCTGCGGGAGGTACCACGAGCTCCGGCTCCCCGTTCAGGTCGAGCAGGGAGAAGCGGACAACCTCGGCGTTGCCCGACTCGTCGAACTGCGCGGTGCCAACGAGGGTGCGGACGTGCGACGGCGACGAGATGGCAAAGATGGGAAGCGGGAAGTCGACCCGCTCGGCGTCTCGAGGCGACCAGAACCACGCAACCCGGCCCTCCTCCGGCTCGACCGCAAAGATGGCGCCCTGAAGACCGGATTCTTCCGACCGGTCGGCATAGACCAACACCAGGCCGGCCTGTGATCCGAGCACCCAGCGGCCGTCCCAGCCCTCGACGTCGAAGTCGACGGCCGCCTCGGGGTTGGCGACGTTCACGAGGCGGTCCGGCTCACCCTCCTCGAGGGTATAGACGCCACCAGCGGCCGGCGTCCACGCCGCCGGTGGTGTCGTGGATTGCAGGCTCAGCCAGGCGCCCTCAATCGCATCCACGGCGTACAGGCTCCCGTCCACGGACACCACGGCGGTCAACGCAGATTCCAGCGTGCCGCTGGAGCCCACTGTGGTTGCGTCCTGGAGGACGACCGCGGTCTGAACCCCGATCCCCATCATCGGCCCGCCCGTGCCGTCCAAGAGCTCGACGAGCTCGACGTCGGCCTCGACGGGTCCATTTCCAGACCGGGTGACGCTGACGGTGACCGTATCGCCGACTTCGTTGGACCTGATGATCGCGATGAAGTCTCCGGACTCGGCCACCCCGACGCCGTCGACGTGGGTGATCACGTCGCCAATCTGGAGCAGCGCGCTGACCGGCATGTCGGGCTCAACGCTGACTACCTCGACCCCCATCCCGGTGCCCATCGCCAGACGGCACACCGGGCCGGCGCCAATGTCGGGAACGGTGACCCGGCCAACCACGCTCGTCGGCACCGAAAACGCCGCAGTCTCCCGCTCGCCGCCGCCGCAGGCAGCAGCGACCAGCGCAACCACGATCATCGCAGTGGCGGGGCGCTTCATGACCCGAGAATAAACGAGATAGGCGCTACGGACTCCAAGGCTCGACCGATTCGGCGATTTCGACGGCCCGTTCCCTCGAGGAAGCTCCTTCGAGCCGGATCGTGATCTCGCCGACTTCCCACAGGAGGGTCGGAGCGGCAAGGCGCCCCCGATCCTCGCCCACATTTCCATCTCGGTCGACGAAAAACACCGCGTGCGGCCCATCGCCGATCCAGATCGCGGGTTCGCCGTTCACGATGGCCGGCTCGACCTCGGTCTCGACGCCAACCTGTTTGAGGATTGCCGGCTCCAGGTCCCCGACGAACTGGGTCAGCAGCAGCGTCGTTCCGTCGTCGTCGTAGATGAGGGTCACTCTGCCGGCATCGTCGACGAACACGCCGCCCGGATCGCCCAGCTCAGCGGCGACCAGAGGAGTAAAGGCAATCGATGGATCCTCGAGCGTCGCCGGGTCACCGATCAGGACCCCCGGTGGCAATTGCGCCACCGAATCGACCGCCTGGCTGCGTTCGATCGTGACGCCACGGATACCCAGCCAGGCGGTCACGCGATCGCGAACAGCGGGAACCAGCATCGTGACGAGGGCGAATACCAGGATGACGGCCGCAACCGCCCACCACACCGGCAGTCGCCGCCGATCGGGTGGCACAACGAAATCGGGAGTCGGCGGGTAGTCGATCGCCTCTCCCAGATCGAGAAGGGCTGCTTCGATGCCGCTCATGCCTGCTCCTCCTCGATCAAGCGGTCCGAGAGACGCTCGAGCGCCCGGGCGAGACGGGACTTGACCGTTCCCTCTGCGATCGACAATGCCGCGGCGGTCTCGGAAACCGGGAGCTCGAGGAAGTACCGGTAGGCGATGATCTCCCGATCCTGCGAGGGCAGCTCTTCGACGGCTTCGAGCAGGTGACGGCGAGCCTCATCGATCAGCACCCAATCCGCAGGGTCCGACTCCGAAACGTGGATGCTCGAAACGGCCCGGAGCCGCAGGTTCTCATGCCGCCGATTTGATCGGATACGGTTGCGCGCCTCATTCGTCACGATGCGGAGCAGCCATGGACGGAACGGCGCGCCGATCTTGAATCCGCCCAGAGCGCGGTAGGCCTTGGTGAACGCCTCCTGGCAGGCATCGTCGGCGTCGGCGGCATTACGTGTCACGAGATACGCAGCCCGGAAGGCGAGATCGGAATAGCGACGGATGAGGGTGCCATACGCAGTCTCATCCCCGCCCCTTGCCGCATCGATCAGCTGCGATTCGTTCAGCCGACTTCCTCCGAGGTGCCAAGTGAATATTCCGCTCCGTCGCTGAGGCTACGGCTACCCCGGTGCCTGACGACGACTCCGATGGCTCCAACTCCAAGGGCCGCAAGGCCGACGGCAACGGGAACCAACATGCCAGCGCTCTCGTCCCCTTCAACCGCGGCCGCCGGTGCCGCGGCCGCCAGGCTGGTACTTGGTGTCTTGGGAGCTGGTGTCTTGGGAGCTGGTGTCTTGGGAGCTGGTGTCTTGGGAGCTGGTGTCTTGGAAGCTGGTGTCTTGACGCCAGTCGCGATGGCCGTGCCAACCGTGATCTCACCAACCGGGTACGGCGCGAAGTGCAACCTGGCCGACGCGGCGTCGGCATTCTCCGTGATCAACAGGCCTTGCTCGACCTCCAGGGTCCATGTCCCCACCGGCAGTCTTCCGACCGATGCGACGTAGTGGCCTTCCATTCCCACAGGCTCAGCCTCAAAGAAAACCACCGCGTCTGAATTGTCGTTGGTAAAGCGAAGTCCCGCACCCTCGACTGCAACCGGATGGTTCCCATGCTGGAGAACGGTGAAGCCGATCAACCAGCTGCCACCCTCGGTGAACTCCGGAAGTGCCTCGTCGAATTCCGTGGTGGCCCAGCCGCCGGCAAATGCGGTTCCCGCAACCAGGATCGCGACGATGCCGCCCGCGAACATCGCCTGGGCAAATCGTTTCATGGAACTCTCCCTCTGTTGGTTCTCCCCTGATACACGGCGAGGGTCGATCTGGTTCCATCGCAGCAAAGCCTCGGTATCGTTGGCCGCATCACGCGAGCGGAGGATTGCCGTCGCCACAAAGAAGAAGTCGAGCGCCCCACCGGAAACGCCCGAGCGCTACGACCGGCTCGTCGAAGCCGCCGGGTTCGACGCAACGACTGCGGTGTTCCTCGTCGAACCCAGGGTTCAGGTCAGCGTATGCGACGACTGGAACGCTGGGTTCGTGTTGGTGGCGCTCCAGTGATTGGCATCCTCGGGGCGATGACGGCGGAGATCCAGCAGATCGGCGAACTGCTCGACGACCCGAATACCTCCGAAGCCGGCGGGCGTGAGTACCTGACCGGCACCGTTGACGATCAACAGGCGGTCGTCGCCATCTCCGGATTCGGCAAAGTGGCGGCAGCCTCAACCGTGACGACGATGCTCGACCTATTTGAGCCCGACAGCATTGTGTTCACGGGGGTCGCCGGAGGCCTCCACTCAAAGGTCGCTCGAGGTGACGTCGTGGTGGCTGAGGCCCTCGTTCAGCACGATTTCGACGCAAGCCCGATCGTGCCCCGTTTTGTGATCCCATCGTTGCAGATCGACCGGATCCCGACCGACCCGATCCTCACCGACCGGGCCGCGGCCTCGGCGGCCATGCTCAGTGGCGCCACCGTGCATCGTGGGCTCGTGCTGTCGGGTGATCACTTCATTGACTCCGCTGCCGACCGGGCTCGCCTTCGATCGCTGTTTGATGACGCCCTGGCGGTGGAGATGGAGGGCGCCGCCGTCGCTCAGGTGTGCGCCGAGCGCAAGGTGCCGTTTGCGGTGATCCGCGTGATCTCAGACACCGCCGATGAGGCGGCGGCCTCCGACTTTCTCGAGTTCGTCGCAGACCAGGCGGCGCCAATACTCGCCACCATCGTCGCCGGGATGGTGTCGAGATGACCCCCAGCGAAGAGCCGGTGCTCGGCGGGGTCCAGGAACTCGGTCATGTCGTCCTCTACGTACGTGACCTGGATCGCTCGGTCGAGTTCTATCGCGCCGTTCTCGGCTGGCGACAGCTCGGTGCTCCGGCGAGCCTTGGTCGGCTCCCGATCGCAATGTTCTCCGGAGGGCGCACCCACCACGAGCTGCTGTTGATCGAGGTGGGACACGACGCCACGCCGATACCTCCGGGCCGCCGGATCGGGATGTACCACTTCGGGTTGAAGGTCGGCGACTCGGACGAAGAGCTGCGAGCCGCCCTTGGCCGGCTTCAGGAGGCAGGCGTCGTGGTGATGGGCGCCACGGATCATGGGGTCACCCACAGTCTCTATCTGGCTGACCCCGACGGCAACGAGATCGAGCTCTACATCGACGTCCCGGACGTGGAGTGGAACTTCGAGACGATCGCCGCTCCACCGCGACCGCTTCGGCTGTAGCTCCCACGTATCGGGTGCGTCTAGAACCTCGGTATCCGAGGTCGCAGACGTACGCGACGGAAATTAGTCGCCGCCCTCCGGGCTGCTCGTCGTGCGCTGCCCGGCTACGGCGGATCGCCCGACGTGGACAGATCGTCCATCTCGAGTTGCAGCTTGGCGATCGTCGTGTTGCGCACCGTGTCGCGCACGATCTGCTCGACGCCCCCACCCGTGGGCTTGATCTTCTCTTTCGGCAGCCAGAAGGCAACGAGCGCCCCAAGGAGAGCAACGATCCCGCCGACGATGATGGCGGCCTGGAACCCGTCGATCGTCGCCGTGTCATACACCGTGCCTACGGCGTCCTGCACCTCGGGCGGGGCGGCGGTCAAATCCTCCGCAACGGTTTCGGGGTCGGCCGAGGTGAGCCCGTTGGTAAGCGCCTCCTCCACGGCGGGCTTGTTCTCTTCGGAGATCGCCGTGCTGGACTCCACCTGGTTACCGATTGAGGCGAGGGCCACACTGAGGATCACCGAGCCGACGATCGCGGTCCCCAACGCCATCCCGAGGTTCTGCGCGGTGCCCTGCAGCCCGGACGCCTCACTGGCTTCCTTGGACTCGACGCCGCTCAGGATGAGGTTTGGCAGCTGCCCGGCGATCAGGCCGATGGCGATACCAGCGATCAGCAGGCCGAGCGCCAGGTCCGAGCTCTCGGTCGCGGTCTCCAGCGATCCGGCGAGGATGAAGCCACCGACGAAGAGCAGCACCAGGCCTCCCTGGATGATGTACCTGGGGTAGATGCGCTGCCCAAGCGACGGGGTCGTCATCGAGGTGGCCAGGACGCCGATCGAGAGCGGCAGCAGGGTCAACCCAGTCTGGAAGGCGTCGAAACCAAGCACCGCCTGGGTGAACAACGGGACGAGGAAGAGCAGACCGGCCTGGGCGAAGGTCTGGGTCGACAGCACCGGGAGCCCGGCGCTGATTGTGCGGTGGCGGAAGATCGAAGGGTGGACCAGCACCGGCTGGCCCGCCGACTCCTGTCTTCTGATCCACCATACGAAGACACCGATGAGCGCCAGGCCCGAGGCCATCATCGCCCAGACGAGCGGGTCGCTCCAGCCCCGGCTGGAGGTCTGCAACACGCCAAGGACGAAAAGTCCAAGACCGAGGACGGAAAGGACCACTCCGACCCCGTCGAGCTTGGGCTTGGGAATCACCGGCGGGGCGTCCTTAAGCAGGCCGGAGGAGGCAAGCACGACGACCACGATGACGGCCTCGATGGCGAAGGCGACCCTCCAGCTGGCGTTCGTGGTGAGCCAGCCGCCGACGAGCGGCCCGAAGGCGGCGCCTGCTGCTGCTACACCCCAAAGAACACCGTACGCCGATGCCCGACGCGCTCCGGTGTAGTTGGCGCGAATCAAGGTGTTGATCGCCGGGACGATGAGCGCCGACCCCAGTCCCTCGAGGACCGACCACCCGATGATGAGCATGCCGATCGTCTGGGAGAAGGCCGTGATCGTAGTCCCGATGCCGTAGATCACCAGCCCGATGCGAAAGGCGCGCTTCGAGCCCCAGATGTCGCCGAGTTTGCCCCCGGTGAGCATGAACGAGGCCATAGTCAGCGTGTACAGGGTGATGGCGGCCTGGACCTCGCCGACGGTCGAGTCGAGATCCTCCACCACCGCCGAGATGGAGACGTTCATCACCGTTGTGTCGATGACGTAGATGAACATCGCCGCCGACAGGATGACCAGCACGACGTTTCCTCCGGCGGAGCTGGTTTGTTGGTCCTCAGTCATCTCTGCCCATGGTCAGCGACGCCTGCAACCTAGCGAAAGAACTGGGAACCCTGCCGGGGCCCTCCTAACGTCTCATGGTCAGCATGTACCGACGAGTAATCACCGTCATCGCCGCGGCCGGCATTTTCCTCGCGGCCTGCGGCGGGGCGCGGGTCGACGGCGGAGTGACGGTTATCGACGGCGCCTGGCAACTCGAGTCCGGGACCCTTGACGGCAATCCCGTCCCGATGGTTCCCGGCTACCGCATTACCTTCAACGCCGCCGGGTCCGGGTTCGGCGGTACCGCGGCATGCAACGGGTATGGGGGGCTGTTTGGCATCGAGGCCTGGGAGTTGTCGCTCAGTCAGCTGAACATCACCGAGATGGCGTGCATCCCTGAGGTGATGGAGTCCGAGGCGGCGTACATCCTCGCCATCCAGCGGGTCAATCTGGCCGGCCTCGACGGTGAGGCGCTGGTGCTCTCGGGACCCGGGGTGGAGCTGAGATACGTCCTGCTGCCACCGGTTCCGGAGGAAGCGCTGATCGGGACCATCTGGGTCCTGGAGGGCCTGATCGCCGGCGATAGCATCGGCTCTGTGGTTGGGGAGAACCTCACTCTCGAACTGCGAGATGACGGAACGCTGACTGCCTTGACCGGTTGTCGCACCCTCACGGGAACGTACGTCCTCGTCGGCGACCAGATCCAGACTCCGGAGCTCGGGGCCGAAGGGGAGTGCACCGCTGAGCTAACGGCGCAGGACAGCCGAGTCGTCACCGTCTTGGAGGGTGGCTTCACCGTGGAGATCGACGGGAACAGCCTCACCCTCACCGCTTCGGGTAATGAAGGGCTGCAATACCGGTCGGGCTAGCGTTCTCGGCTCTGTCCGATGATCCGCGCCTGGAACTCCGCGCGGGGGTGCGACCGACTAGGTTCGTGTCTTCCGAGGAGGCACATGGATAGTTCTGTTCTCGACACCATCGTTGCTCTGTCTGTGCTGGTGTTTGTGGTCTCAAGCATGCTGGCTATGGGATTTGGGCTGACCATCCCTCAGATCATCGAGCCGTTGCGCAACTGGCGTCTCGTACTCATTGCACTCGCCATCAACTTCGTGGCGGTACCGGCTCTGGCGTACCTGATCGACCTTGTGCTCTCTCTCGACGAGAGCCTGTTCATCGGGCTGATCCTCATGGCCACCGCCGCCGGGGCACCGTTCCTCCCGAAACTGGCCCAGGTCGCCAAGGGGGATATGGCGTACTCCGTCGGCCTGATGGTGATGCTCATGGTGGTGACGGTGCTGTACATGCCGATCGCCCTGCCGCTGCTGCTCGAAGGCGTCGAGGTCGACGCCTGGGCCATCGCCTCATCGCTGATCTTCTTGATGATCCTGCCGATGGCCATCGGGCTCTTCTTCAAATGGCGCTACGAGGGGGTCGCAGACACGCTCGAGCCGCTGATGGGCCAGATCTCGACGTTTGCTATTGCCCTGATGGTCGTCGCGGGAATCATCGCCAACTGGGATTCGATCGTTGGGCTGATCGGTACCCGCGGCATCGTCGCCGCGGCAGTCCTCATCGTCGGCGGACTGGCAATGGGCTACCTGGGCGGCGGTTCGGATGCGGGGAAACGCTCGGTCCTCGGACTCGGCACCGGTCAGCGAAACCTGTCTGCTGCCCTGGTGGTGGCCGGGCAGAACTTCTCCGACGATCCGGACGTCCTGGCGTTCATCATCGTGGCCGGCATGATCGGGCTCATCATCCTGATGCTCGGCGCTGGAGAGTTTGGCCGTCGGGTTGAAGTGCCCGAATCGGCTTAGGAGGAAGCATGCCCGCGGCGCGCATCGAACATATCACCAAGGCCAACGCCGCCTTCCTTGCGTTCATCGATATCTGGGACCGGTATCGGCACGACGCCGACATCGCGGACTTTGCCTTTGGCAACCCACAGGAGATCGCGATCGATGGCTACGGCGCCGCCCTCGCCGCGGTTACCGATCCGAGCGACAAGCACCACTACGAGTACAAGCGATCGGAGGACGAGCCACGGCGTACGGTGGCCAAGCACCTCCGGGAATGGCGAGGCCAACGCTTCGAACCGGAAGACATTGCACTGACCCCGGGAGCGTTCGGCGCCATCGCGGTTGCGATGACGACGCTCGTCGATCCCGGGGACGAGGTCATCTTCTCGCTGCCGCCGTGGTTCTTCTACGAGTCGATGGTCGTGTCCGTGGGCGGCATTCCCGTCAAGGTCGGTGTTCGGGACGACAACTACGACCTCGACCTCGAGGCCATCGCCGCTGCGATCACCGATCAAACCCGATTGGTGATCGTCAACACGCCGCATAACCCGACCGGGCGCATCTACCCGCCGGACACGCTGCGGCGACTCGCCGAAATCCTCACGGAGGCCTCGGAGCGGTACGGTGCGCCGATCTATCTGCTCTCCGACGAGCCGTATGCCCGGCTGGTGTTCAGCGATGCCTCCTTCACCAGCCCCGCTCAGTACTACCCGAACACGCTCATCTCCTACAGCTACGGAAAGATCCTGCTGACTCCGGGCCAGCGCATCGGATGGTTGGCACTGGCGCCGGATATGCCGGAGCGCAAGGCAATGCGGGAAGCAATCTTCATGGCTCAGGTCGCCGGCGGCTGGCTTTTCCCAAGCGCCATCATGCAATACGCCATCGATGACCTCGAAAGCCTGTCGATCGACCTCGAAGAGCTCGAGCGCAAGCGTGACTGGCTGGTCGACGAGTTGACCGCCATGGGCTACGAACTGCGCTCACCCGAAGGCACCTTCTACCTGTGGGTTCGTTCGCCGGATCCCGACGACGTCGCGTTCGTGGAGAGGCTCGCCGAGAACAAGGTGCTGGTCCTTCCGGGCACGACCTGCGAGTCGCCTGGTCACTTCCGCATCTCGCTAACCGCGACACCCGACATGATCGAGCGCGCCCTGCCCGTGTTCCGCACGGCACAGGACGGGTAGCCTGGCGAAGATCAGCATGAGCGCTGCAGATATCTACCGGGTGACGCGGAGGACGTTCCTCACCGAGGTGAGCCGTGGTGTCTTCGCCGTCGTCATCCTCGGCACCGGGGTCGTCGCCGCCTGCTCCACCACGAACGACGAGCCGAGCACGACGTCGGGCGAGGAAACGCCGACGAGCGGCGCCGATCCCACGACCTCGACAACCGCTAAGGAACCCACCACCACTGAGGCCAGCGCTGCGGGTGGCGTCACCGTGCAGCGGATCGCCCTCGGCAACGTCGCTGCGTACCTGCTGGTGCGAGGCACCGAGGCGGTCATCGTCGACACCGGAAACCCCGGCGCCGCGGATGACATCGAGGCCGGGCTCAGCGAAGTCGGGCTCGGCTGGAGCGATGTCGGCAATGTGATTCTGACCCACCGCCACCCCGACCACGTCGGCAGCCTGGGCCCGGTGATGGACAACGCCGCGCAGGCCCTTGGCTACGCCGGCGAGGCCGACCTCCCAGTGATCAACGCTCCCCGACCGCTCAACCCCGTTGGTGACGGCGACACGGTATTCGGGCTCTCCATCATCGAAACGCCCGGCCATACCGAGGGCTCGATCAGCGTCTACGACCCGATTGCCGGCGTCCTTGTCGTCGGTGACGCCATGAACGGCAAGGGCGGCGGCGTTCCCGGCGATGCCAGCGGCGTCACCGGGGCCAACCCGCGGTTCACCAGCGACATGGATGTAGCCGCCGAGTCGATCAAGAAGCTGGCCGGCCTGGATTACGGGTCGCTCTACTTCGGCCACGGCGAGCCGCTCGAGGGCAACGCCTCTCAACTGGTTGCCGAGCTGGCCGGCGAGCTTTAAACGGAAACCTCAGGACCGTTCTGTGGGCTCGGAGCGTCATATAGGCGTCTGCGAACCCTGGGTTGGTGAACCCTGGGTTGGTGAACCCTGGGTTGGCGAACGCTGGCTATGCCTCGGCGTCTTCCCGCACCGCAGTCGCGCCGGGCCCGGCGAACACCTCGACGACGACCACGAGCGCGAGCACGACCGCTGCGGTAACAAGCACAAGCCAGCCGCTCGGGTTCGGGCCGAAGAGCACGAACAGCAGGCCGACCACGACGATGACACTCTGAATCGAGCGCTTCCACTCGGCGAGGAAAGCAATGAAGCCGGAAGGCGCTGCTCCGGTTGGCTGCCTCCAGCTTTCCATGGCGCCTGTCCCCCGTGATCGCATCGTCCGGGCACGAGGTGACGGGCCGCTCACCCAGGCGATGAGCCCCACAATGAGCGCGAGCACGATCAGCGCCCAGGTGCCGGCGGTCAGACGGGCCAGCGTCGTGTCCCATACCGCATATGCGGCATCTCGGGTGAGTTGGCTCTCGATGTCACCGAGAACCGCGTTCTGGCTGACGCGAAGAGCCGCAAGTGAGAGCAGCAGTGCGATCGCCGAGCCGAAGGCAAGGATGGCGACCATGCGCCGTCGATCCGACGTCGCCCATACCGCGCCGGCGAGGAGCACGAGAGCCAGCAAGGGGAGAAACCAGCCGGTTGTGCTCATGAACTGGGCGGCGCTCTGGGCCGTGGCGAGCTCGTCGCTCTGATAAATGACCACCGAGCCAAGCTCGACGTTCGCCTCGGGCAGGTCGAGGCCGGTCGCCTCGACCCGGTTCACGACTTCGGCCGCGATCTCATCGAGGTTGATGGACACCGCACCGTCCTCGGCCTCCAGCGCCCGATCGTTGCCGGAGAGCACTGCGCTCACCAGGATGTGACTAGTGCGGAGCGAAGCCGTCCACACGGTCGTGAACTGATCGGATTGGATGAGCTCCTGCGCAACCGTTGCAATCACCCTGGTGATGCCTTCGGTGATCGGGACGGTCAGCAGCCCAAGCTCATCCGGCAAGGTTTCGCCGACGAATCCCTCCACGTCCTGGCCCAGGACGATTTCGGTTGCGACGCGATCCGAGAGTGCCTCGGCAACCGCCTCATCCGAAGGAAGGGGCGCGAAGGTCGCGACGAACTGGTCTTCATTCTCGAGGGTGGTCTTCAACCACAACGCCTGAACCGCGGCGACGACGGCGATGATGGCAAGGACCGCGGTGATACCAGCGAGCACCTTCCTCCACATGGGATGGCCCCCTTGATTGGTGTCGACCTGGGCGCGTAGCGCCGCGTTCTCTTCCTGCAGCGCCGCGACCTGTGCGTCGTCGGTTAAATCGACGACTTCATCGGTCTCAGCCTGAACCTCGTCGGCCATGAGTGACTCCCTCTGTCTCACATGAGTCTAGGTGTCGGCTCGCGGCTCCAATTGAGCCCTGGCCCGAGCGGTCAGATCAGCAGCAGAATGACGGCAAATCCGATCACCGTGAAGATCCCGGCGGGCCTGCCGGCCTTCTGGAAGGAGAACGGCACCAACGAGTCGGTGAGCATCGCCAATACGCCTCCGGCTGCGAACGCCGCCGCCCCCGCACCAGTGGCGGTGCTGGAGCTGATGCCGATCGCGTACCCGATCAGCGCGGCCAGCGCACAGGCGAGGACGACGGCGCCCCACATCAATCCCGTCTTGACGATCGACCACCCTTGCTCGGCGAGATCGGCCGAGGGAGCCATTGCCTGCGGCACATTCGAGATCCACACCGCCGCCACCAGGGCGATGCTGATGGGATCGCCGGTGGTTACCACGATGCCGAAGATCAGCGATGACTGCGCAAATGCGGCGAGCAAGAAGGCCTCGAGCGCCATCAGCCGTCAACCGTGGCGAGCCGCCTTCTCAGATCTACGATCTCCGCGTAGTAACGATCCATTTCCGCGACGAACGCCTTCGAGTCCTCCTTGAGATCTTCGGAGATGTCCTTGTGGCGGAATCCAAACGCCTGGACGGCAAAGCGGGCGCCGCGGAAATAGTACGGGAGCATCTCCACCGGAAAGGCCTTGTCGCCGGGCTCCGGCGTCCCCGGTCTCGGGGCGCGTTGGGTCGTCGGGCCGAGGCCAAGCAGGCGCGCCTGTTCGAGCACATCGTCCTCGTGAAGCCGGTCGGCGTAGTCGCGCGAGTGGAACCGGAACACCTCTTTGCGGTCGGGATCCGCAATGATCATCGAGGCGAGAGCGATCTCGCGCTGATCCTTCGGATCGGCCACACCGAGTGGCTCAATCGCTCCGGACCGGTCGGGGTCGGAGAGGAGCGGATACGGAAGATCGAGTTTCTCCACCATCGCCGCCTGCTGACCCACCGAGTCGATCGAGATCGCAACGATACGGGTACCAACTTCGAGGAACTCGTCGTGTCGTGAAGCCAGGCTGACCAGCTGGCCGTGGCAATACGGTCACCAGTCGCCGCGGTTGAAGACGAGCAGGACCGCGGCGTCTCGATGGTCCGACAGGGTCCAGGGCTCGCCTGCCTGGTCGGACAGCGTGAAATCCACAAGCGTCATCGCATGGAGCATAGATCGCCGGGAGCCCGTCATTCAGGAAGGCACGAAGCCGGTGCGTGGTTGGAGCCGATATGAACCGCATCGTCCTTCTGATCGGCGCCATCGGCTTGGGGGCACTGACGATCTGGGCGTTCTGGCCGGGTGGTGCGAGTTTCGGGACCGCCGGAGTGCGAGCCGACCCCGGCGACGTCTACAACCCGGTCACGGCCGGCGAGCCGCTGCCGGACGGCTTCCGCCAGCTGCTGCCGCGAGACGCGATCAGGCCGGTGTACGAGCCGGAGTTCGCCTCAGCGGGACTCGTACGCTGGCCGGGCGGAACCCAGGTGATCGGAGTCACATCAGGCGACGAGGCAAAGGCATATCCGGTCAGCTTTCTCAACCGGCGAGAGATGGTGGTCGACTCCATCAACGGGATTCCGATCCTCGTCACCTGGTGACCGCTGTGCGGAACGGCGATGGTCCATCGCCGCCAGCTGGACGGCCAGACCCTGGTGTTCGGGGTCCATGGCGCCTTGTGGGGAAATGCGATGACCTGGTGGGATCACGACACCGGCAGCATCTGGAGCCAGCCCATCGGCGAGGCGATCGCAGGCCCGCGCAAGGGGGCGAAGCTTGAAGCGTTCCCGGTGAACTTCACCACCTGGGACGCCTGGCGCGGCGCCCACCCACAAACCCTGGCAATGGATGTCGAGGCCGGGATCACCGGATTCGACCTCGAGGAGATGCTGATCGTGGTCGATTTCGGCACCGAAGCAGCCGCCTACCCGGTTACCGATCTGCAGCGTCTCGGCGTCATCAACGACGAGGTGGCCGGGGTCAAGATCGCCGTCGTGAGCGATCCGGCCAATCCGGTTCGATGGAGCGTGCTGTCGCGCATGCTCGACGACCAGGTGGTCGATCTGGAGGTTCGGGACGGGCTACTCATCGACGTGGGCACCGGCTCGGTGTGGGATCCGGTGCGCGGCCTTGGCCGGGAGGGACCCCTGGCCGATGAGATCCTCGACTCGCTGCCGGGCTTCACCGTTTTCCCTGGCGACTATGCCACCTTCTTTCCCGATGGGCGGGTATGGAAACCCTGACCGCACGCACCTCGCGGGTGTTTCGCATCGACCAGAAGAACTGGCGCCGCCTTGCCGTCACCGGCACCCTCGCAGGGGCAGCATCGGTGGCGATCGGGGCCTATGGGCTCCTGGCCTTCGACCGCCTCGGCATCCAGGGAGTCGTCGAGCCAAAGTCGGCGGTGCGGCTGCTCCTGATCGGCTTCTACGGGTGGATGTGGCTGGCGGCCGCAGCCTGGGCGACCGGGCGGTTGGCACTCGGCATCCATTCAGAGTTCGTCCCGGTCCTACGGCTGTATGGGAACGCGCACCTGCCTCTGCTGTTCGTCGGGATCGCGATCCAGGTGTTTTCGGTGGTCGGCCGCACCCTGGGTCCGGCGCTGCTTGTCGCGGTGGTGGCCGTGTTGTTCTGGATGCCGATCATGCTGACTGGCGCTACCCGTGAGGCCTTCAGTGTCGATGTCCGGCGCGCCGCCCTGCTGGTGGCCGGGCCCTTCCTGGTGTGGCTGGTCACGGTCGGCCGATACCTTCTCACCCAGCTGGGCCACCTGCTGTGAAGCGGTTTCGGCGGGCGTACCGATAGGTGCCCGTCGTCTCGAGAGAAATGGATCCAGTTGTTTCCCGCTCTTGCCACTGCGTGGCGGGCCGCTCGGGGCCCCGGCTCCGCAAGCGGCCCCGCGGACACAAAGAGCGGATCGCCCCTATTTGCGGAGCCTCCTATGGTGACCTCCATGCAGATCCAGATCACCGACGAGGCACTCGACCTCGCCCGCAAGAAGGGCAGCTTCATCGCCCTCGACTTCATCACCCCCGTCGGCTGAGGAAAGCCGGCTGAGGTGTCGGTCGACACCAACACTCAGGGCAAGAACCTTGACCCGTATCGGCGCGTGCACCAAGGCGACGTGGAGTTCCTCGTCCCACGCAACCTCGCCAAGTGGGCGGCAAACGTCACCGTGGACACCAAGCGAACCCTGTTTGGCACCCGCTTCGTCGTCGAGGCAGGCCACGCCCACGGCCCCGGCTGACGACACACCTGAGCCCCGGTCGGGGCTCCCCAACCGCCGTTCTTGCGTAGCAGGAGCCGGTATACCGGACAGAGCTACGCAAGAACGGAATACATGGGACCGTGACCCGGCACGATGATCGTCGCCAGGCCCAGCACCCTGGCCCGGTGCTTCTCCAAAAGATCGGGGTCGGTGGCAAGACGGTCCTCGCCGGCTCCCTCATACACCCACAGGTGAGTCAGGGCCGCGACCCCATTTTCGGTGTCGACGAGGGTGGTGATGTCCTGCGGGGTGTGTCCGGGGGTCTCGAGCAGCCGCACCCCCGTCGAAAGCTGTACCCCCTCGGCGGGTCGTGGTGTCCACTGGTCGTGGTGGTAGATGGCCCAGTGGTCGTGGATGCGCACGTCGGGGAACAGGGCGATGTTGATCGTATGGTCCGGGTGGTGGTGGGAGATGATGACGTCGGTCACATCTTCGGGCGACACACCGTGCTCGGCGAGGGGATCGAGGATCGCACCGCGCGACGGCACCATCCCCGGGTCGACCACCGCCACCAGATCACCATCACGGATCAGGCTCACCGTGCTGGCAACACCTCCACCGCCGTATCCGTCGAACAACACATCGAGCTTCGCCATATACGGCACAATAGGGGGCGAGCGAGAGGAGCAACCGATGGCCTACAACCTGAAAGACCGCAGCTTCGTCAAGGAGATCGACTTCGAACCCGGGGAGCTGAGATTCCTCCTCGACCTATCCACCGCCCTCAAGAGCGCCAAGTACGCCGGGACCGAGACACCCCAACTCAAGGGCAAAGAGATCGCCCTGCTCTTCGAGAAGACCTCGACCAGGACCAGGGCCGCCTTCGAGGTCGCTGCGTTCGACCAGGGCGCCCATGTGACCTACTTCGATCCTGCCGGCTCCCAAATGGGTCACAAGGAATCCATCGCCGACACGGCGAGGGTGCTCGGTCGAATGTACGACGCCATCGAGTACCGCGGTGAGCGTCAGGAGGATGTCGAGGCCCTCGCCAAGTACGCCGGAGTCCCGGTCTACAACGGGCTCACCGACGAGTGGCACCCCACCCAGATGCTTGCCGACTTCCTCACCATGCACGAGGCAAGCGGCAAGGCCTACAACAGGATCTCCTATGCATTCCTGGGCGACCTCCGATTCAACATGGCACGGTCCCACGCCGTGATGGCCGCCCTCATGGGCGCCGACCTGAGGCTGGCGGGACCTGCCGACTTGACCCTTCCCACGGACGTCTTCGAAATCGCTCAGGGCATCGCCGCCGGCACCGGGGCCCGGATCACGGTCACCGAGGATCCAAAGGCTGCGGTCGAGGGCGTCGACTTCATCCACACCGACGTCTGGGTGTCGATGGGGGAGCCCAAGGAGGTATGGAGTGACCGGGTGGACCTCCTCCGGCCGTACCAGGTGACCGCCGATCTCATGGAGATCAGCGGCGCTGCGAACACCAGCTTCATGCACTGCCTCCCCGCATACCACGACACCAACACGGTGGTGGGCCGGGCGATGATGGAGCACACCGGTATGAGCGAAGGTCTCGAGGTCACCCACGAGGTGTTCGAGTCTCCATCGAGCGTCGTCTTCGAGCAGGCGGAGAACCGGCTGCACACGATCAAGGCGTTGATGGTTGCCACCCTTGGCTAGAGGAGGGTGGTGAACAATGACGAGTGCCCTGAGCCGCCGCTCGCTTGAGTGTTGCGGAGACTCGTTTCTCCAGTCAGCGCCGGCACACCGGAGGATTGCTCAACACCCTCATAGCCACTCGATGACCGCCGCCACCGAAGAAGCCGATTCCGTCCGCGGGTACGTGCGCGACCGTGCCCCGGTGCGGGTGCTCGTATGAGCGTTGGATTCATTGGCCTCGGGATCATGGGATCGGGAATGGCGGCCAACCTCGTCGCCAACGGACACGATCTCGTCGTGTGGAACCGGACCGACTCTCGCATGGAGCCGCTGGTGGATCAGGGTGCACAACCGGCCAAGTCGCCGGCCGACGTTGCGGCACGCTGCGACGTCGTGATGATCTGCGTGTCCGACACCCCCGACGTCGGGGCGGTCGTCGAGGGCGCCGACGGGGTCATCGAAGCGGTCGGCACGGAGTCGCTGATCGTCGACCATTCCACTGTCAGCCCGTCGGCGACGGTTCGACTCGCCGGGCGGGTGGCCGCAAAGGGTGGTTCGTGGCTGGATGCGCCGGTCAGCGGCGGATCGGAAGGCGCAGCCAATGGCACCCTGTCGATCATGGTGGGCGGCGAGGCGAAGGATCTGGAACGGGCGATGCCCTACCTCGATGCCTACGGGACGACGATCACCCACGTCGGCCCCACCGGGGCCGGTCAGCAAGTCAAGATCGTCAACCAGATCCTGGTGGTGGTGAACCAGCTGGCGGCCAGCGAGGCGCTGCTCTTCGCCCAGCAGGCCGGCCTGGATCTGGCCACCACCATCAACGCGGTCAAGGACGGCGCAGCAGGTTCGTGGATGCTGGCCAACCGGGGCCCACAGATGATCAAACGCGACTGGCGGCCGGGGTTCAGCATCGACCTGCAGCAGAAGGACCTGCGTCTCGCCCTGGAGGCAGCAGACCAGCTCGGCGTGCCGCTCCCGGGAACGGCTCTGGTGTTCCAGCTGTACCGCGCTTTGCAGAACCAGGGCCTTGGCGCCGAAGGCAACCATGCGCTGGTCAAGGCGCTCGAAGAACTGGCGAACATCACCCTGGGCGACTGACGCCCCAAGGCGGCCGATGTCGACGTGGCAATGGTGGGGTGACGCGCGGATGAGCCCCGGACCCCCCTGTGGCGGTCCCCGGGCTCATCGCGATTGCCGAACCCTACGCGGCCGGCGTCTCTTCCTCGACAACACCGACCAGGTTGCCTGCCGGATCGGTGAACAACCCGAACGCGACCGTGCCCGGGACCTCGGTCCTCGGTACCACGGTCGTGCCACCGGCGCCTTCGGCCTTGGCGAGGTGCTCGTCAACGCTGTCGACCTGAACGTAGATCGCCTGGTACTGGGGCATGTTCTCGTTGCCCTGACCAACGGCGCCGCCGATTCCCGTCTCCTCGCCGTCGGTCATGTTGTAGCCATCGAACCCTGGCGTCGGTGCCAGGTTCCATCCAAACAGGTCGCCGTAGAAGGCGCCCAGCTTGTCTCCGTCGGGTCCCATCAGCTCCCAATGAACGATCTTGTGCTCTGCCATCAGAGTCCCTTTCTCTGCGTGTGCCGGGAGATTCCGGCTCGTATCACCCGTACAACGAACGAGAGCGATGGATTTCGACATCGCACTCAATCCAGGTCGATCGTCACCGATTCGAAGTCGTCGAGGGGCAGGAAGGTGATTCCGTCCTCGGCCAGGCCCCGTATCGCAGTCCCGTACACCCACTTCTTTCCGTCCTCGGTCAAGTGCCAATCGTGGATGGGGATGACGTGTCTGGGCCTGATTCGCTTCGCCAGGTTCACCGCCTCGGTGGTCGAGCCCCACGGAGGCAGGATCGGCAGTGCAAGCACCAGCGGTGAGGCGTCGAAGGTGTAGCTGTCGCCGGGGTGCACAAACACACCTCCGACGGTGAACCCGACGTTGTGCGGTGGTTGCGAGCCCATGGGCGTCGGCTCATGGGGTGCGGAAAATTGCGCCGTCCAGTCTGTTGAGTGGGTGGTGGCGTCGATTCCGGCTTCGGCAAGCCCGCCGGCCACTTCTTCGTTGGTTTCGACCACCATGTCAGGAAAGGCGGCGACCAGCGCCTGAACGAATTCGATGGACAGGTGGTCCTGGTGGCCGTGGGTGATGAGCAGCCGGTCGGGGGCCGGCATTGCTGCCAGGTCGATCCGTTCGTGCTCCCAGGCGTAGAAGCCGGGATCGAGCAGCGCCCGATGGCCGTTGACGTCGACGAGCAGGCAGGAGTCGCCAAGCTTCTGGATTGAGATCTCAGCCACGCTGGAACCTTAGGGCACCGCCACTCGGCGGCGTCTTGTGCACGGGGAATCACCAATGCGGCGCTCGTCAACGTCTCCGTTGGCATCGTAGAGTCACCGTATCTCGACCGCCTTGGCACGCTGGACTGGGTGGAGACCGGCCTCACTCATCGTTAGGAGAGCCGAGGCTCGGGATTCCGAGCCTTTAGAAGAGCGCCTACGTACACGCCGGCCAGGACGAAGGCACCTCCGACCGCGAGTTCCCAGCCGACCGGCTCATCAAGTAGCCAGACGGAGTAGATCACCGTGAACACGGGTATCAGCACCAGGGCGTAGGCAGCCCGCGATGCCCCCCATTGCTTGATGACCACCACGAAGAGCACAAACACCACAACGGATCCAATCACGACCAGGTACACCACGGCCGCCCACGTTTGCGCCAGGTCTGGCAGCGCCTGGGACTCGCCAGTGACGAGCGATCCAACGAGAAGGACGGTCGCGCCCACAGCCATGCCGAGGGCATTCACCGATACGGGGTGCACCTCGGGGATCCAGCCGACCACGATCGCGGCCTGTGCGAAACAGAACGCGCTCGCGACGAGCGCGAGGACCGACAACAGGGGGATGGAGTCGCTGAGCGCACCCCGGGTCATCACCAGCACCCCTACCAGCGCTATTACACCGCCGCCAGCGGCAGCCCACCGGAATGCCTCCTGTCGCTCGACAACGGCCAGAAGGAGCGTCGCCAGCGGAACCAGCGCCAACAGGATCTGCGCAAACCCGGCATGCAGCTCCTGAAGGCCGTAGTAGATCAAGGCAAAACCCGCAGCAAAGTTCAGAAGACCGTAGAGCGCAGCACCTCGCAAGCTACGGCTCCGAGGCCACGGCAGCCTCAAGACCGCCATCACCGCGAGGAGGATCAGGGCGGCAGCCGCGAAGCGAAGAGTCGCGCCCCAAAGCGGATCGAGCTCGCGGTTGCTGAATCGGATCCCGACGGCATTCCCGCCTGCCAGCACCGAGACGAGCAGGAATACCGCCAGGGTCGTGCGGTCGGTCCGGGGTGCCATGTGGGCAAGGGTACGCACCACGCAAGGCGCTCGCCCACGCCGAAACCAGCAGACACCGGTCGCCCCATTGGGAGTCCGCTGCGTCGGTGGCGTCCGACACCGGGATCTGTCGCGCAGGGGTCAATTGCGATCCGCCGCAGCAATTCCACTTGGCTCCCAACCTGTCTCCCAGCGCCTGTGTGGTCCGCTCGGGTCAAGCAAGCTGATGAACTGTGTGAGTCCGGTTGCCCGACCATGGGCGCAGCGGCGAAGGAAATCGGTTGTGCGCGACAGACCCTTGTCGAGGACTACAAGAAGGTTGGCCAGCGATCGCCGTGGCCCCGGGGTGGGCGACGTCCGGGGGCAGGTAGGAAATCAAAGTCACCTTGATATCGGGGCTGTCCTACTGCGTAGGTATTTTGAGGGTATTGGGGGGTTGGGGGGTTGGGGGGTTGGGGTATTGAGGGTATTGGGGGTTTGGGGGTGTTGGGGTGTTCGACACGATCAGCGGGTCGCGAAGTTGACCAGCTAGGGAAACGCGTCGCGATCGGCTCATCACGAACGAAGAGTCATGATCTGCACCCTCGGCAGAGTGCGATTTGACGCAGAAGGCATCGGGCGCTCGGCAACGAGAAGCTGACATACCTCGACTCGCGAGCTTGGGACCAGCCAAGGTCGGAAGCGCTCTCACAGAGCGCCGACGTTGGCCGATCGCGATGGGTGTGCACCATGTGGCGCCCCGCGTGCAGCCGGGCATATGGGTGCCGACACGTCGCACACACCGGCGTCTGTCCCAGACGGGCGACAACGACGCCGCGTCAACGCCGGGCAGCAAGGCAACTGGAGCAGCACTTCTTCGACGCCCCCGTGCGACGCGTATGGGGCGGTCGACGGCGACGTAGCCCAGCACAGCTTCAACCTGAGGCGGGGTGCCCGCTGAGGATCATGGCGGGGCATCATCCACCTGAGCCCGACCGGCAGAGGTGCTGGCGCGGTCGGAGGTTCACGAAAACAGCCAATACGCATCAGATCGCGAACCTTGTCTCACGACGACGAGCCTCACGATCGACGGCTCCAGACTTAGTGCAATCCTCACGAAACATTCCGTGCGCAGGAAAAGGAAAGCCATGCACACGACGACACAAGGCAGCGTCGAGGCATCGGAGCCGGAAAGCATCACAGAGCGCCGACGTTGCCCTACCCAGATCAGGGGTGGCCATGTGCCACCTCGGGTGCAACCCGGCACACAGGTGCCAACAGGTCGCGCACAGCGCCTTTGGTCCTCTCTGGGTGAGAGCCATCGGCTTCAGCGGCTCGGTGGCGAGCCGGGTCGAGGCGGCTCACCGGTGACGGTCCTGGTCGTGGCTTCCTACCCTGTGTGTTATTGATCGGGAACGATTCATCCCTCAGCGGGTGGGGCAGCTCACGACGGAGCTGTGCAGTCTGACGTGGCCCGAGGATCAGGACGGGACCGAGCTGTTCCGCTCCTTCAGCCGGCTGACGTCGGCGTTATACCACTACGAGTTCCACGACCGAGAGCAGGTGGTTACCGAGGCTTGGGAGCGAGTCGGCGACGATCCCGGAGCGGCCTCGCTTGTGGCAGCGGAGCTCACCGGCCTGCTCGACGGAGCGAACTACACCGCTGTCACGATGGCCGAACTCGACGATGCGCTAGCCAACGAGTCACTGATCCCGCTGCGGCTTGAAGTCGACCTCGACGATTACGACGAACTGCTCATCTACCGCCGCGGCAGTGAGTTGGACACCGTCGAGATCCCGAAGTGGATGGGGCTGCGGTCCAAAGAACGGGCGATCACTGTCGACAAACGGGTGGTGGTATACACGCGAGTGAAGGCCCAAAGCTGGTTCGATGAGCGTGAGATCGACCCGGCCGAGCGAAATCTGGTACCTGGCCACGTGTCGCTCCGGCAGTTCCAGAACGTACCCCGGGCCGACATCGAGATGTTGCTGCCATCTACCCGGGTGGGGTTGCGGGTGACCGACTCCCTGGTCATCGGGGTACCCGCGGTGGCTTCGGGTGTCGCTGTATTGGCCACCAAATTGTTGCCCACCCTCGGTCTGATCTTCTTGCTGGTGGGGGCCTGGCTCGGGTTGCGTGACGAGCAGCCCGAGATTGACCAGGCGGCTCTGGTCATCCTCCTCGGTGGAGCCCTCACCCTCGGAGGCTTCGTGTTCCGTCAGTGGACCAAGCTGAAGAACCGCCGCCTCGAATACCTCAAGACCCTCACCGAGAACCTCTACTTTCGTACCCTGGCCGCTGGCCCTGGCGTACTCCACACCCTCCTATCGTCGGCCGAGCAGCAGGAGGTCCTAGAAGTGCTCCTCGCCTACCGCTTCTTGCTCGCCGCACCCAGCGGACTCACCGCAGCAGAACTCGACGGCGAGGTCGAGACGTGGCTGCGAGGCGCCGGCCAAGGCGACATCGACTTCGAGGTCGCCGACGCCGTTGCCAAGCTGCGCCGACTGGAAGTGGTCGAGGGCCACACCACGATACGGGCGCTGCCCCTCCCCGAGTCCCTCGCACTGCTCGACCGCCGCTGGGATGACCTGTTTCGGCACCAGCCCAGCGAACTGGTTGCCCCGTCGACCGTCCGCGACAAACGTATCGCCACCGACGGATCCCGGCTTCCACGCCTCATCCGCCTGCGTCGTGTTATCGACCGGTTCCGCGGCCGCCTCGGTGAACGCCGCATCGAACGGGAGCCCCAAGACTGACACGAGACGATCGACAGCGCTGCTCGGGGCGCCGCGACCGCATCGGTGGGATCGGACTTGCCCACCATACGGGGGAGCATGACGGTTGGCCGATCCAGCTCCACCACCACCTCAGCCTCAGTCAGGAACCGGGCCAACCCGACTCTCCACGACCCAGTGACGCCGGGCGCGAGATATTCAGGCATGATGAGCCTTCCTCGCTCCGTTGTCATGGCGACGATCATCCGGTGGGCAATTGCGAGTGCGACCGGCGCCAATTGAAAGCGATCGAGGATCTGCTCGATGCCCGTATCTGTGCCTGGGTCGCCGCAGTCTGGACCCGACACGGCAACGCCGGGGTGCGGGTCTTCGGCGACGCGTCGAGCGGCCACATCGCCGTCCCCATCGGCTCGGTCGTCGTCAGCTGACCCTGACGCCAGACGGTGACGCTCACGAGCCAACCAAAGCACAACCGACACCCCACTCACGACACCGTCACCGGTCCAATGAGGAGAGGACAGGTATGACACGTGAGAGGTCAGGAGAGGTCAGGAGATCTGGTGCACGCCATAGAAGACCACCTGTATGCGCTCAACACCCTCGAATCCGGACCCATGCCGACGGGCTACAGCTAGCGCATATTGCCGGTTATGCGCTAGCCGAGAGTGGGTCAGTAGATCGACACGTAGCGAGTCTGAGGTCGATGAGCGGAGCGATGTCGTCGTCCACTTCGATCTCGAGTGAGGCGGTACCGTCGAGCGTGACGGCGTCCCCCACCCCGTACAACACCAACTCGCCGAACCCGCGACAGGGAATCACCGACCACACGATCTGTTCCTTGGCCGATGCGCTGGAAGATCAAGCGACGGCGTAGATCTCCCACTCGTCGGGGACACCCTTGAGGGCGTAGGCGCCGCGGTCCTCGAACTCCATCCCCGTACCGGCGACCAGATCCCGCACGGTGCGGGAGACGAGCACCTCGGACGGTCCGGCGAGCCCGGCGACCCGAGCGGCGATGTGCACGGCGAGTCCGGCCACATCGTCTCCTCGCATCTCGATTTCCCCGGTATGGATCCCGCACCGGACCTTGATGCCGAGCGGCTGCATCGGGGCCAGCAGCGCCTTCGCAAAGCGTATGGCCTGGGTCGGACTGTCGAAGGTGGCGAGGACACCGTCGCCGGTGGTCTTCACTTCCCGGCCTCGCCATTTGGTGAGTTCGGCGCGGATGGCTTCGTCGTGGCGATGGAGCAGGTCGCGCCACGCCGCGTCGCCGAGTGATGCGGCGAGTTCGGTAGAACCCACGATGTCGGTGAACAGGACGGTGGCCACCACGCGCTCCGGCTCAGCCGACCCCCGTTGACCGGTGACGAACTCCTCAATCTCCTGCAACATCGTCTCTGCATTTCCCGCCCAGAAGAAGTGGTCGGCGCCCGACAGCTCAACGAACTTGGCGTTGGGGATACGGGACGCCAGGTAGCGCCCTTCTTCGACGTTCACGTCGGCGTCATTGGTACGGAAGAGCAGCAGTGTCGGTGCCTGCACCTTCGCCAGCTTCGAGGTCACATCGATGTAGGAGTTCCCCATATGCAATGCTGCGGCCGTCCCCGGACTGGCCGACATGCGCAGGTAATGAGCCAGCCAGGTAGTGAACGCCTCGTCTCCGGCACGGCTCGGCGCATAGAACTCGGCGACCTCCCGCGGGTTGGCCCAGGTCTCCTCCATCCGCGCCGCGTCGGCCTGACGGCGCTCCAGCGTGGGTGCCCACGGGTAATCGGCGGACCACAGTCGCTTGGCAAATCCTCCGGTGACGATGACCCGATCAACGCGTTCTGGGTAATCCGCGGCGAACTGCAGCGAAGTCGCTCCTCCCTCCGAGTGCCCAAACAGCGTCGCTTTTTCGGAGTCGGCGGCATCCATGACGGCCTGCGCGTCTCGAATGCGGAGCGCCTGGTCGGTGAGCTGCTCGGGCGGCACGGGGTCGGACAGCCCTACCCCGCGCTTGTCATACATGATGAGGCGGGCAATCGACGCTAGGCGGTTCAAGAAACGCTCGTACCCAGGGTCCTCCCACATAGCCTCGATGTTGGTGACCCATCCGGCGAGGTAGAGGAGATCGATTGGGCCATCTCCGACGACCTGATAGGCAAGGTTGGCATCGCCGCTCTTGGTGTAGCGCGTCTTCGGCATCCATTCCAGACGCTAGCCGCCGAAAGGGAGGTTCTCGGAGATGTGCTCGCATTCCTAGATCGCACTCGCCCGCGCATATCGGCACAATGCGCTACCTCGGTGGCGGGGGCTGATCGTTGCAGGTCTGGATCGGCTGGTTCGTAGGGGTGGGGGTTGTGGCTATTTGTTCTTGCCGGGGGGGTTGCCGGAGTTACCTGGCGAGTCGGGTCGGC
>Ga0255057_10000121_pt1 | contig 42323 bp, 36 predicted proteins | sample Cases_109_6_MG_FD_189022 | JGI IMG/M metagenome (GOLD analysis project Ga0255057, IMG submission 189022) | Seawater microbial communities from Amundsen Gulf, Northwest Territories, Canada - Cases_109_6 | ecosystem: Environmental > Aquatic > Marine > Gulf | place: Canada: Northwest Territories... | reverse complement strand
CGGGGCGCGGGATAGCTAGTCATCTACAGCAGTTTTCGGCAATTACTCCGCTTTCTTTACGGCCCGGAGCGATTCTACGGGCCGAAACGGCAGTTAGCCGGGCGATTAATCAGCAGTACTGGTCGTACTCGACGATTTCAGGCTTGTTTGCCGGGTCGGCACACGCCCGGCAACCGGGGTCGCGATCGAACCGGAGACGGCGAAATTCGGCTTCCAGCCCGTCAAAGACCAGGAGCGAGCCCACCAGCGGCTCACCCATGTTGAGCAGCAGCTTGATGGTCTCGAGAGCCTGCAGCGAGCCGACGATCCCCGGCAAGACCCCAAGAACCCCCGCCTCGGCGCAGTTGGGTGCTAGCTCGGGTGGTGGAGGTTGGGCCGATAGGCATCGATAGCACGGGCCCCGGTACGGATCGAAGACCGTCACCTGCCCCTCAAATTGAAATACCGAGCCGTGGACCACCGGAGTGCCGGTGTGAAGCGAAGCATCGTTGATCAGATAGCGAGTCGGAAAGTTGTCCGTCCCGTCGACGACCACATCATGGTTGCCGATCAACTCGACGGCGTTGTCGGCTGAGAGGCGCTCCTTGTAGGTCACGATGTCGACGTCGGGATTAATGGCACCCAGGGTCTGGCGGGCCGAGTCCACCTTGGGCACTCCGATGCGATCAACGCCGTGCAGCACTTGACGTTGCAGATTGGAGAGCTCAACGACGTCGTAGTCGACAATACCGAGAGTGCCGACCCCCGCCGCGGTCAGGTAAAGAGCGACGGGGGAGCCAAGCCCACCGGCCCCCACCACGAGAACTCGGGATTCGAGGAGCCGGCGCTGGCCTTCCTCGCCCACTTCGGGTAGCGCCAGATGCCGGGCGTATCGGCTGCGTTGCTCTCCCCCCATGGCAGGGGGATGCTGCCACTCGAAGCCCTCCCGCTTCCAAGCGTCGAAGCCACCGGCCAATGAGGCCACGTTGTTGTAACCCATCTCCTGAAGCGTGAGGGCTGCCAGGGCCGAGCGGCTCCCGCCGGCGCAGTAGAGGATCACCTCTGTTGCCGCGTCCGGCACCTTGACGCCTACATTGCCTTCGAGGACTCCCCGGGGGATGTGGGCGGAGCCGGGTATGGCGCCGGCCTGGTACTCGTCCAGCTCCCGGCAGTCGATAAATAGGGCTTGGCCCAGGCGGGCCTGGGCGTCGGTGCCCGACACCTCACGGATCCGGCGCTTGGCTCTCTCGACAACGTCCGCGTAGGTAGCCATGGCGCGAGACTAGTGGTCCGCAAGGCTTTCTTTCGCGTCCTTAATGATCTCTATTGATCTTAGATAGTGTTATCTGTTATTAGTTGCGAATGGAACCGCTCGCAGGGCCTGGTCGCAATGCTCGTCCTCCCATTCCGGTGGGCCCTGCGGGCTGTGTTCCCCGACCGACGGTCAACCAGCGACCACTGGTAGTTCCCGAGCTGTTGCGAGTGGCCGGCGGCTACCCGGCGCAGCATCAGTACATACGGCGCTACTGGACGGCGGCTTTGGGGGCTCCGGCGGTTGGGGACCTTCTGCGTTTGATCCAGGCCGCCAAGCTGGGGCGGCCGATCCGCCGACCGCTTCACATCCGTGATCTGGCCGCTTTCGGCCTGGTGGGAGGAGCCGGGTCCCGGCTGTGGGTGCGCTCGACGGTCCCGGAGCTCCCCGACGTCCTGCACCGGCGGTTGCCCCCCCGGCTTCGCCAGGAGCTCTCCTGCGGGGGCTAGGTGTCCGGCGGCTTTCCGATCACAATCGTGACAATGTCGTCGGACCCCACCAGCGTCCCCGGTGCGGGCCGGGTCAGGAAGATCTTGTTCCAGGCCTCGGGGTCTGACACCTGGAATTCGGGGACCAGAGCGACGAGTACGCCGGTTTCAGCAGCCAGCTCGGCCATGACCAGGTTGGCCTCGGTCCTGGTCAATGTGAGAAGGTTGGGGAGGGGGACGGTCGGCGCCAGGCCGGTGGAGATCTCGATGACGACCACCCCGGCGTGGTTCATGATCCCGCCCGCTTCGGGTAGCTGACTGAGGATGGTCCCCTCGGGCTCGAGTGAATCGACGTCTACAAACTCGGGGGTGAGATGGGCGAAGAGAATCTCCTGGGTGGCCTCTTTTTTCTCCATAGTCATGATGTCGGGCACCGTCGTCTTAGGTGTCACCCGGAACTTGCTGGCTCCGTCCGGTATCGGCGGGAAGTCCTCGACCGGAACGTCGGCCAGGAACTCCTCCATGAACTCTGCCCAGATGGGAGCAGCCACGCTCCCGCCAAAGACCCGGGTATAGAACGTGCCATTGATGGTTATGTTCTCCATAGCGACCTGGGCGTCGGCGTGTCCCACCCAGACCGCGGTCGAGTACTGCGGTACGTATCCGATAAACCAGGCGTCGCGGAACCGCTGATTGGTCCCGGTCTTGCCTGCCTGCGGACGGCCGATATCTGCCCTGGTTCCTGTGCCCCGCGCCACCACCTTCTTCATGACATCAACAACGACGGCCGCCAGCGTCTCGTCCAGCACCTGCTCTGGCTCGGGTGTCGCTTGATACAAAACCGTGCCGTCCTCATCCTCGATTCGTTCGATGAGGTACGGGTCGTTCTGGAGCCCGTAATTGGCGAGCGTCGAGTAGGCGGCGGCCATGTCGAGCGGGCTGACCTCACCGGTGCCGAGGGCAAGGGAAAACACCGGGTTCAGCTCGGACGCAACCCCGAGGCGGTTGGCCACTTCGGCGATCGCTTCCCCCCCGACCTCTACTCCTATCTGGGCATAGGTCGGGTTGGTGGACAGGTAGGTCGACGCCTCGAGGGTCCGCAGCTGGGGCCCGGGTCCGCCGCCGACGGTCCACCGCAGACTCCCGCCGGGGCCGCAGGGAATGGAGCACTCGATGACAATGGGTCTGGATACGTTCCAGTAGGAGTTGAGAGAGCCGCCCTGTTCGAGATAAGCGATGAGAGCGAAAGGCTTGAAAGCCGAGCCGGGCTGGCGTTGGCCCTCGGTGGCCAGGTTGTAGTCACGCTGGCCGGCCTCGAAATCTTCGCCAAAGTCGAGGCCGCCCGCCATCACCCGAATCGCCCCGGTGGCGTTTTCGACGGTCGTGATGGCACCGGTAGGGGCGGTGCCGCCTCCCTCTGGGAGCGGTAGCCAGCTTCGGAGGAGCTGATTGGCTCGCTCCTGGAAACGAAAATCCACCGTGGTTGTGATCCGGAGGCCACCCTTGGCACCTGGGCTCAGCTCGCATTCGATGTCGTCCGCCGGGCAGCCAAAAATGGCGGTGAGCCGCTGCTCGTCGGTGACGCCCAGGACCGAGTCGAACTTGGGATCGTTCAGCAAGGCTCGTACCGCCGAGATGCGAATGAGCTCGGCGGGCTCTTGAAAAACCTGGTGCGGGATGACCGACGAGGAGAGGGGAATCTGCTGTGCGGCCTCGGCCTCGGAAGCGGTGATGTATCCCAACTCCACCATCTCTCTGAGTACATCGACCCGGCGGGCTTCCACCAGCTCCTGGCCGATGAGGCCTGTCCTGTTGGGGGTGGTGTCGCGGGGGTCGTACAGCGAGGGGTTACGGATGACCGTCGCCAGCGCCGCGGCCTCACCCACACTCAGATCATCGAGTTCCCGGCCGAAATACTCCAGTCCGGCGGCGCGGATCCCGTAGGCGTTCCAGCCGAAGTAAACGGAGTTGAGGTAGAACTCCAGAATGGCGTCTTTGCTGTACTTGCGCTCCATCTCGGCGGCCCAGGCGATTTCAGCAATCTTGCGCTGAACCGTCTTTTCCTTCCCGACGATGCCGAGGTTGCGCACCACTTGTTGGGTAATCGTCGACCCACCCTGGATGGAGGTTTGTCGCAGGGTTGCCACGGCAGCCCGCATTGTCGATGAGAAGTCGGCTCCCCGGTGCTCGTAAAAATCACCGTCCTCGGCCGCCAGGATGGCTCCATAGACGTGCTCGGGGACCTCGGAAATCGAAACTGGCTGGCTGCCCCGGAGGGAAAGCTGCGCGAGCTGGACTCCATCGGCCGAGTACAAATTGGAAGTTCGGCTCAGGTTGGGGAGCTCGGGTATGCCGCCGGGGTTGGTTGTGGGGATTAACTCCTCGTCGAGCCACTCGTATGCCTGGGCCGTCGGGTTGGTGGTGAGAAAGCCGAAGAGACCGATCCAGGCTCCCATGAGCACCGTACCGACGATCAGGAGCGCGAGGGCAGGAACGAGCCGGTTACGGCGCTCGCGCCACTCTGCCTGGTGAATAGTTGGTTGCGGGTTGCGGGAACGCATCTGCCTGATTAGAGGGGACGGGGTGCCCGGTAGGTTCCCGGGTACCATTGTCGCCGATCAGCATATACCGACACATGGATAACTCCGCGAATTCCGCTTCTGGCGGCAGCATCCCCTTGCAAGCCGTTTACGGCCCTCCGGAGGTTTCTCGCCCGGCCGAGGAGCCGGGAGAGTACCCCTTTACCCGTGGGCCCTATCCGTCTATGTACCGCGGCAAATTGTGGACCATGCGCCAGTACGCCGGGTTCGGCAGCGCAGTGGAGACCAACCGTCGCTTCAAAGCGCTCCTCAGTGCCGGGCAAACCGGGCTCTCGGTGGCTTTTGACCTTCCAACCCAAATGGGCCTCGATAGCGACGGTCCGCTCGCCGACGGCGAGGTAGGCAAGGTGGGCGTGGCAATCGACTCGATCGAGGACATGCGATCCCTCTTTGCCGACATTCCGCTGGGTGAGGTCACGACTTCGATGACGATCAACGCCACCGCCGCTGCGCTGCTTCTGCTGTACGAGTTGGTCGCCGAGGAGCAGGGGGTGGCGAAGGAAGACATCGGCGGCACAGTGCAAAACGACATTCTCAAGGAATACATCGCCCGCGGTACCTACATTTATCCCCCGGCGCCCTCTATGCGACTGGTGACCGACCTGTTCCAATATTGCGAGGATCACCTCCCGGCCTGGAACACGATCTCGATCTCGGGCTATCACATCAGAGAAGCCGGCGCGACGGCGGCCCAGGAGATCGGGTTCACGCTCGCCAATGCACTGGCTTACGTGGCCGCCGCCGAAAAGGCCGGCCTGCCGGTGGATTCGTTCGCTCCCCGGTTGTCTTTCTTTTGGAATGCTCAGAGCAACTTCTTTGAGGAGATCGCCAAATACCGGGCTGCTCGCCGGCTCTGGGCCAAGTTGATGCGCGAGCGGGTCGGGGCCACTGATCCCGCTTCCTGGCGGATGCGTTTTCACACCCAAACCGCCGGCAGCTCCCTGACAGCGCAGCAGCCGTTGACCAACGTTGTCCGCACCTCCCTCGAAGCCCTGTCTGCGGTTCTGGGCGGCACGCAGTCGCTGCACACCAACGCCTTTGATGAGGCGCTCGGCTTGCCCACCGAGGGCGCGGCCACCCTTGCTTTGCGCACCCAGCAGATAATTGCCCACGAGTCGGGGGTGACCGACACGGTGGACCCCCTCGCCGGCTCCTACGTCGTTGAACACCTCACCGACGAGCTCGAGAAGGCCGCCGAGAAGATAATCGACCTTGTTGATCGCAGCGGGGGAGCAGTCGCTGCTATCGAAGCCGGCCTCATCCAGGGGCAGATCGAAGACTCGGCCTATCGGGTTGCTCAGGCCACCGAGTCGGGCGAGAGGATTGTCGTTGGTGTCAGCCGGTTCCAATCCGAAGACGGCCGGTCGGTCCCGGGACTGGTCGTCGACCCAACTGTGGAGAGTGACCAGCGCAGCCGCTTGGCGGCATTCAAGGGAGAGCGTGGCGATGTGTCACAACATTTAGCTTCTCTGAAGACCGCCGCCGCAGGCGACACCAATCTGCTCATTCCAATGCGCGCCGCTTTGAAAGCCGGGGCGACCGTCGGCGAGGTGTCGGACGAGTTGCGCCAGGTATTCGGCAGATATCGCCCATAGAAGAGCTATGACTGCCGATTCAGCGGATGATCGCCAGAACGGCGCCGGCCGAGACGGTGTCGCCGGGTTGGATCCGCAGGTCGACCAATTCGCCGCCCACCGGGGCCTTGACCTCGTTCTCCATTTTCATGGCTTCCAGGATGCAGATCGTGTCTCCTTCGTGGACTGTTTCACCTGCTTTGACGGCCACCTTGACGATGGCGCCCTGCATGGGCGCGGTGACGATTCCCCCGTCGTCGCCTCCAGCACCGCTGCTTTGCAGCCGGGGTGGCCTCCGCATCGGAGCGCCGCCGCCGAGCTGGCCTTCCGGGAACCACATCCTTACGTCGAAGCGGCGTCCGCCGACCTCAACCGTCGCCTGCCGCTCCGTGGTTGATTCTTCTTCAGGAAGCGCTGGGCCCTCTTCCTGGTGCAGACCGGTGAGGTCTAGCTCCTGCTCGACGAAAGTCGTGTAATGACGCCCGGCCCTGAAGAGCTCGTTGTCGAGTATCCGGAGGTGAGCCGCGAGGGTGGTGGGGATTCCTCCGATTTGAAAGTCGGCGGCGGCTCTTTTTGCTTTGGCGATGGCCAGGTCGCGGGTGGGAGCCCACACGATCAGCTTGGCTACCAGGTTGTCGTAGTAGGGACTCACGACCGCGCCGGCTTCGACTCCACTGTCTACCCGGACTCCAAAACCTCCCGGCTCTCGATACTTCGTGATCCGCCCCGGCGCCGGCTGGAAATCCCGGGCAGGGTCCTCGGCGTTGATGCGCAGCTGAATGGCGTGGCCTCTGACCGGCACGTCCCATAAGTCAAGCTCGACTCCCATAGCCACCTCAAACTGGAGGCGGACCAGGTCGAGGCCGGTGACGAGCTCAGTCACCGGGTGTTCCACCTGGAGGCGGGTGTTCATCTCCAGGAAGTAGAAGGACTCTTCGCTCTCGAGGAGGAATTCGACCGTGCCGGCGTTCTGATACCCGCAGGCGTGACCCACCGCCAGGGCCGCCTCGCCGATGGCGTCGCGGATTTCGTCGCTCAATGAGGCTGCCGGGGCCTCTTCGAGGAGTTTCTGGTGGCGACGTTGGCTGGTGCAGTCCCGTTCCCCGAGGAAGAATCCGCTGCCGGCCGAATCGAAGATGATCTGGGCCTCAATATGGCGCGGGCGCTCGAGGTACTTCTCCAGGTAGACCTCGGGACGCCCGAAGTAGGCGTCGGCTTCACGAGCCGCAGCTTCGAGAGCGTCGGCAATCTCACTCGCCCGACGAACGATGCGCATGCCCTTTCCGCCCCCGCCATGAGCGGCCTTGAGTGCGATCGGGTAGCCGTACTCGTCGGCGAAGTCGGTGACCTGGCCAGGACCCAACACCGGCTCAACTGTTCCCGGGACTCCAACGACGCCAGCCGCGGTGGCGGTGCGTCGGGAGGCAATCTTGTCGCCCATCATGTCGATGGCTTCCGGGGGCGGGCCGATCCAGATCAGGCCGGCATCGATGACGCGGGTCGCGAATTCACTGTTCTCTGCCAGAAAACCGTAGCAGGGGTGGATGGCTTCGGCGCCGGTCTCGAGCGCTGCGCCGATGATCCGGTCGGCGTTCAAGTAAGACTCGGCCGCCGGAGCGGCCCCGATGTTCCACGCCTCATCTGCCACGGCAACATGCAACGCGTCCCGGTCGATCTCTGAGTAAACCGCGATGGTCCGCAGCCCCATCTCCTTGGCAGTGCGGGTGATGCGCACCGCAATCTCACCGCGGTTGGCGACGAGGACGGACTCCATCAAAGGGGGATGTTTCCGTGTTTCTTCGGTGGTGGCGTCTCGCGCTTTGTGCGCAGCATGTCCAGGGCGCGAATCAACCGCGGCCTGATCTCTCGAGGTTCGACGACTTCATCAACGAGGCCGATTTCGGCAGCCAGATATGGGTTGTTGAACGTGGTTTCATATTCTTCGATGAGCTGTGAGCGCTGTTCATCACCGTCCTCGGCCGCAGCCAGTTCGCTGCGATGGATGATCTCCACCGCCCCCTGGGCCCCCATTACCGCGATCTCAGCCGACGGCCATGCATAGACAAGGTCGGCTCGCAAGCTGCGCGAGTTCATCACTACATAGGCACCGCCGTACGCCTTGCGGGTGATGACTGTGATTTTCGGCACGGTTGCCTCGGCGTAGGCATACAACAGCTTGGCTCCATGGCGGATGATGCCGCCATGTTCCTGATCAACTCCCGGGAGAAAGCCGGGCACGTCCACGAACGTGACAATGGGGATGTTGAAGGCATCGCAGAAGCGGACGAACCTGGCGGCCTTGACGGAGGCGTTGATGTCGAGCGTGCCCGCCAGTGCCGATGGCTGGTTGCCGACGATGCCCACGGTGTGACCATCGAGGCGAGTCAAGCCCACAAGAATGTTTTGGGCGAAGTGTTCGTGCACCTGGTAGAACTCTCCGTCGTCCACCACGAGCTGGACCAGTCGAACCATGTCGTATGGCTGGTTCGATGAATCCGGAATGATGCTCGTGAGCTCTTCTTCCATGCGGTCCGGGCTATCGGTGGGACTGAAGAAGGGTGTCGACTCCATGTTGTTGGCCGGGAGGAAGCTGAGCAGATAGCGGACCTCTTCCACCGCGGTGCGATCCTCGGATGCCACGAAGTGAGTTACACCCGAGATTGCTGCGTGACTGTGGGCACCGCCAAGTTCCTCGAAGGTGACTTCTTCGCCCGTCACGGCTTTGATGACGTCTGGCCCGGTAATGAAAAGATGGCTCGTTTCATTTACCTGGTAGACGAAGTCCGTGAGGGCTGGCGAGTAAACCGCACCCCCGGCGCATGGCCCCATGATGACTGAGATCTGCGGGATAACGCCGGAAGCTCGGACGTTGCGTTCGAAAATTCGCCCATAGCCATCGAGCGACACGACGCCTTCCTGGATGCGGGCGCCTCCGGAGTCCTTGAGAGCGACGAGGGGGGCTCCGACTTCGAGCGCCAGGTCCATCACTTTGGTGATCTTGTCGGCCACCACCTTGCCGAGGCTGCCGCCATAAACTGTGAAGTCTTCGGCAAAGATGAAGATCTTACGGCCGTCGACGGTCCCCCATCCGGTGACGACCGCGTCTCCCAGCGGACGATTGCCCTGGATGCCGAACCCGGTGGCCTGGTGGCGGACCAGAGCGTCCATCTCCTGGAAGGAACCTTTGTCGAGGAGCATCTCGATGCGCTCGCGGGCAGTGTGCTTGCCCCGCTCATGCTGGCGGTCGATGGCCCGCTCATGGGCCGCCGACGTTTCGGCACGGAGCTCCTGTAAGCGGCGGATTCGGTCGTCAGTGTTCATAATGCGCTGGTCCTTAGACCCTCGGAGAGCTCGCTTGGCTACAGAATACGTCGCGAACCACCTGGACCGGGTCGCATCGACCCAGGACGAGGCTCGCAGCCGCTATACAGGCCTGCCGCGGCTGGTGACTGCTGCGTTCCAAGAGCAGGGTAGGGGGAGGAGCGGATCGACCTGGCTCAACGCTCCGCGATCTCTGGCGGCGTCGCTGGCATTCCCCGTCGCCTGGCCGGCGGAGACGATTCCCCTCCTGACACTGATAGCGGGGATGGCGGCCCGCGTCGTGCTCAACGAGGAGCTGAAGTTCAAGTGGCCCAATGATCTGGTGCAAGAGTCGGGCGGCAAGGTGGCCGGGCTGCTGGCTGAGACGAGTGGTGAGTTGGTCGTGATCGGGCTTGGCGCCAATCTCTACTGGCCAGAACCGCCCTTGGGAATGGCGGCTCTGGCTTCGGCCGACCCGGGGCCCGCAACTGCTGCCCGCATCGCCGAGCGGTGGGCCGAGTTCTTGCTGGCGGGGGTGGCTTCCGGGCCGGAGATCTGGGACCGGGACGGCTACCGGGTGAACTGTGTCACGCTCGGCACGGATGTGACCTGGGACGGAGGTGGCAAGGGTCGGGCGGTGGACATAGACGAGGCCGGCGGCCTGGTGGTTGAAACCCCGGGAGGTCTCACGACGCTGCGGTCTGGTCGGGTGAGCGAAGTGCGCCCGGCTACAGTCGATGGGAAAGGAGCTCAGTGAGCATTCTCAAGGGGGAAGGCACACATACCATCCTCTACGGCAGGGCCGATATTCACGATGGGTTGCGGTCCGACCGGGGATATCTGGCACGACCCGACCACGCCGGCTCGTTTCCGACTTTGTTGGTTAGCCATGGCCGGGCCGGCATAACCTCGTCGCTCAAGGCGCTGGCGCGACGGTTCGCTCGCCATGGTTACGCGGTTGTCATCCCGGACTTTTACCGGGGCCGGGGGAGCAGTGCCCCATGGTCGGAGGATCGCCTCATCTCCGGCCTGGAAGGTGCGCATCGGTTTCTCGCCAGTTCTGACACGCCCTGGGTGGGGGACCTGGCACTACTCGGCTTCGGCAGCGGTGCTTCGGCCGCAGTGGAGTTCGTACTCGGGCCTTCAAATGTTCGAGCTCTGGTGCTGGCATCGCCCCAGACGACCCTCGGTCTCGGGGAGGTTGCCATCCCGACCATGGGTATCTACGGGAAGGCAGACGAGGTAGCGGAGAACCGGGAGCAGGCTCAAGAGGATGCGCCGCAGGTGGAATGGGTTCTCTACGGAAGCGCGGGTCACGATTTCCTTGACGAGAGCTCGGAGTCGTTCGACGCCGCGATCGCCGAAGACGCCGTTTCGAGGATCCTTGACTTCCTCGAGGGCCATCTGGTCGGTGAAGCGCCCGGCTTGCCCAGGACCCGGTAGTAATCTCGCACCAATGCAGAGGTCTGTCACGACTTCCGCGCCGCTTCCACTTGGATCCCGGCTGCGCCGCCTCCTGGTGGCATTGCTGGTCATAGCCAACGTGGCTGTCTTTGCCATGTTGTTCTATCTGAACGGCATCAAGGAGGCGGTGGTGGAGTCGATTGAAACTATCCCCCCAGAACAGCTCACCGCCCTGGTTGCCCCCAGCGGCAGCTCGAGCGACCCCATTTTCATCCTCCTGGTTGGCAGCGACACCCGCGACACGCTGACGGACGATCTGGAGGGCGAGTTCGGGTATTTCGAGGGGCAGCGGGCCGACGTCATCATGTTGTTCAGGGTGGATCCGGGGGAAGGCACGGCTCAACTGGTCAGCTTGCCCCGCGACTTGTTGGTTGAGAGGCCCGGGGGTGGCGTCGAGAAGCTCAATGCCGCCTATTCCCGCGACACCAACTCAGTCATCGACGCCGTCTCCGATGTGACGGGTGTCCCGATTAATCATTACGTGGAGGTGGACTTTGTGGGGTTTGCCAACATCGTTGATGAGCTTGGAGGGCTCGACTACTACTTCCCGCTGCCATCGCGGGATCTGAAGTCGGGGCTTCTGGTGGACGCGGGAACCATCCATATGAATGGCGCTACGGCACTGGCTTTTGCCCGCTCACGAACGCTCGAGGAGTTTGTCAACGGTGAATGGCGGGGGGTGCCGGGCAGCGACCTCGAGCGCACCAAGCGCCAGCAGTCATTGATCTTTGCCATTCTCAATGAGGCTAAGCGCCCCTCCCGTTGGCTGGATATGGGGGAGCTGGTTTCAAGCATCGGCGCGGAGATTCGCACCGACAGCGGACTCGACTTCGAAACGCTTCGTGAGTTGGCCTGGAACATGCGCTCGTTCAAGTCCGAGGAGCTTGAGGCAGTAACGCTTCCCGTCGACTTCGCGTTGCGAGGTGGTATCTCCTACGTCGTTGAGAGACAGCCAGATGCCGAACAGGTCTTGGCGGCCTTGCGGTCGGGGCAACCGCTGACCAACAGCCAGCTGAGCTTGAGGATCGAAGTGCGCAACGCCAATGGGCGCAATGGCGCCGGCACCGACTTTGCCCAGTTCCTCGAATCGCTGGGCCACGTCGTGGCGGCCGTCGGCAATGCCGAGAGCAGCGACTATCAGGAAACCATCGTGATAGCTCGCCCCGGCCAGATTTCGACAGCCGATTCCTTCGTCGCCCAAATAGGCTTCGGAACCGTGCAGGACGGCAATCTCACCACCAGTGGTGTCGATCTAGTCGTCTATCTTGGGGCCGATGCAGTCGATTTCGGAGATGCTGTTTCGTAATGAGATCAACGGGTTTAAGTCAGCCAGAGCAGGCGCCGATTCTTCTCGAAAGGCTATATGAGGTCTTGAAATGCAAGTAGCGGTAATCGGCGCGGGATATGTCGGCCTGGTGACGGCGTCGGGAATGGCCTACCTCGGTCACTCGGTTCGGGCAGGCGAGGCCGATCCGGCCAAGTTGGAGATGTTGCGAGCCGGGAAGGTCCCGCTCTACGAAGCGGGACTAGACGGGCTCCTGGCGGATGGAATGGCCAACAAGCTGCTGTCGTTTCATTCTGACAACAAGGAAGCCGTCGCAGGTGCCAGGGTGGTTTTCATAGCCCTGCCAACTCCGCAGGGCGAGGATGGCTCGGCCGACACCTCCTATATCGAAGCGGCACTGAACGATTTTGGTCCTATCTTGGATCCGGGGTCGGTTGTGGTTGTCAAGTCGACGGTACCGGTTGGCTCCGTTGCCCGGTTCCAGAAACAGTTGGACGATATGGGAGCCCGGGTCTTCGTTGTATCCAACCCTGAGTTCCTTCGTGAGGGCAGCGCGGTTGCCGATTTTCAACACCCCGACCGGATCGTCATCGGCACCACGAGCCAGGAGGCGGCCGAGGTGATGATGGAGCTCTACCAGGCTCTGCAGGCGCCGCTCGTTGTCACGGATCCGAAGTCATCGGAGATGATCAAATACGCCTCCAACGCCTACCTGGCGACGCGCATCACCTTTGCCAACGCCATCGCCAACGTGTCGGAGGCGGTTGGGGCCGACGTCGAGGACGTTCTGCTCGGCATGGGCTACGACCGGCGTATTGGTCATCACTTCCTCAATCCCGGCCCCGGGTACGGTGGCTCGTGTTTTCCCAAAGACACCCATGCGCTTGTGGCCATCGCCGAGGGTGCCGGGTATGACTTCTCTCTCCTGAAGGGCGTAATCGAAGTCAACGAGCTGCAGCGGCACCGGGTTGTGGACAAAGTCCGGGCGGCCGTGGGAGGCGACCTTGCCGGCAAGACCATCGGTCTCTGGGGCCTTGCCTTCAAAGCCGGCACCGATGACGTGAGAGAATCGCCTGCCGTCTTTCTCGCTAAGGAGCTCATCGCCGGCGGGGCCGATGTTCAAGCTTACGATCCGCAGGCGGCACCGGTTGCAGGCGTCCGTCGGGTGGACGACGCGATGGCGGCAGTCAAGGGCGCCGACCTGCTGTTGATCGCCACCGAGTGGCCCGAGTTTCAGTCGGTGGATTTGATGGCGGTGCGCGAGGACATGGCCACGCCCTGTATCGTCGATGCTCGCAACATGCTTGACCCCGATGCGGTTCGCAACCTTGGAATTGAGTACGAAGGTATCGGTAGATGAGCCGAGCTCTGGTGACTGGTGGGGCGGGATTCCTCGGCCGAAATCTGAGCGCACGCCTTATAGCCGAGGGGTACGAAGTGGTGGTACTCGACGATATGTCGAGCCCCAGCCCCCTCGGAGCTCATGAGGACGCCACAGTTGTCGAGGGCTCCGTGGTGGAGCCTCCGTCCCTTCCCGGCCCCTTCGACCGTATCTACCATCTGGCTTCTCCAGCATCTCCGCCCCGCTACCTCCTCGATCCGATAGGGACCCTGCGCACCGGAGCCGAAGGCACCCGCCAGATGCTCGATCTCGCAGAGCGGGAAGGTTCCAGGTTCTTGCTGGCGTCAACGTCTGAGGTATACGGCGACCCCACACAGCACCCCCAGAGCGAGGATTACCCTGGCTCGGTTGAGGTGACCTCCACCAGGGCCTGTTACGACGAGGCCAAGCGCTATGCAGAAGCCGTCACCTATGCCTACCACCGCCAGGAGCGGGTGCCGGAGATTCGCGTGGTCCGTATTTTCAACACCTACGGCCCCGGCATGGCTCCGGATGACGGCCGGGTGGTATCGAACTTCATAAGCCAGGCGTTGCAGGGTCGGCCGCTTTCTCTTCATGGCGATGGATCTCAGACCCGATCGTTCTGTTACGTCGACGATCTCATCGACGGCATCTGGTTGCTGTCGAATAACGATGTCACGGTGCCGGTGAATATCGGCAGTGCGGAGGAGATGTCGATGAAGGATCTGGCTGACCGGGTGGTGGAGGCCGTCGGGGATACCGGGATAGAGCACCATCCGTTACCGGAGTCCGACCCTGTCCGGCGCCGTCCCGACCTCACCAGGGCCAGGGAGTTGCTCGGCTGGGAGCCCGGCATCAGTCTGGAAATGGGCCTTCCACCGACAATCGAGTACTTCAAGTCGGTGCTGGATGCCTGATTACCGGCGGCTTTCGGTCGTGATTCCGGTATTCAACGAACGTAACACGGTCGGCGAGGCGATTAGGCGGGTGCGGGACGCTCCGTTGCCAATCGACCGCGAGATTATCGTGATCGATGACGGATCGGATGACGGAACTCGCGATATTCTCAACCGGCTTCGTGACTCGACCGTGCGTGTGATCAGCTACCCCAATAACCGCGGCAAAGGAGCCGCCGTCCGCCGCGGCATCGAAGAAGCTAAAGGCGATGTCATCGTCGTGCACGATGCGGATCTCGAGTATGACCCGCGCGACTTCGGCAAGCTGCTGCGCCCGCTTCTGGAAGGCCAGGCACGGGTCGTGTACGGATCACGCTTCACCGGGGAGCGGCGGAACATGTTCTTTTGGCATTGGGTGGGGAATCGGTTTTTGAGCCTGGTCACAAACGTGCTCTACAACACGACGCTGTCGGATATGGAGACCTGCTATAAGATGTTCGACGCCGAGCTCCTCCGATCGCTGAGGCTCACGGCCAATCGCTTCGAGTTCGAACCGGAGGTGACCGCCAAGGTGCTTCGGCTTGGGGAACGAATCTGGGAGGTGCCCATCACCTACGCCGGCCGCGAGGTGCGCGAAGGCAAGAAGATCACCTGGCGGGACGGATTCCCGGCGTTGAAGATCTTGGTCGCGACTCGCCTGCAACCGCTGAGCTCGATAACTCGATGATTCGCCAAGCCGTGCTTCTAGTTGGTGGCATGGGAACGAGGATGTGGCCGCTCACGGCCGACAGGCCCAAGGGCTTGTTGCCCGTGGCCGGCGTCTCCTTTATTGAGCTCCAGTTCAGGCTGCTGGCCGAGGTGGGGGTGGAGGAGGTGATCCTGGCCGTGGGTCGCGAGCACGAGGTGGTTTGGAAGGACTACGCCGCCGGAGTCGACCAGCCTCGAGTGGTGGTGTCGGTGGAGGAGAGCCCACTCGATACCGCCGGCCCGGTGTGCGCGGTGTGCCCGCAACTGGATGATCGTTTTCTGGTTCTCAACGGGGACGTGGTACTCGAAGGTGAGCTGGAACGATTCGTGGCAGAGGCACCCGAGCTGCCGGCTGTGCTCGCGCTGGTGGAGGTCGCAGACCCCAGCGCATACGGCGTAGTGGTGACCGATCCAGACGGCACAGTCGCGCGCTTCATAGAGAAACCTCCCCCCGGGACGGCTTCAGCCAGGACGATCAATGCCGGTATGTACCTCATGACCCGGCAGGTCCTCGAGCGCTATCCACCGGGGCGGCTGTCTTTCGAGCGGGAAGTCTTCCCGGCGCTGGTCGAATCGGGAGAGCTCGGTGGCGTTACGATCAGCGGGGAGTGGCTCGACATAGGTACGCCCGACCTTTACCTGGCGACCCATGATGCGGTGGCGGCCGGGAGGTCGCGACTGGTCCAGTTTCCCGGTCGAATCGATGGCGCCTGGAGCTACATCTCCCCGTCGGCCGAGGTGGAATCGGACGCCATCGTGGAAGAGGCCATTGTTCTTGACGGTGCCCGGGTGCGCAGCGGGGCCACGGTGCGCCGGGCGGTCATCGGGTGGGGGGCCGAGGTGGAGAACGGAGCTACCGTTACCGGGGCGTCATTGATTGGTGCCGGCGCCGTCGTCGGCGCAGGATGTGAGATCGACCGCGGTGCCCGGGTTGCCCCCCACACCAGGCTCGAGCCGGGCTCTGTCACATTCTCGCCACCGGGAGACCGGGAGGACTCATGAGCGGGAAAGCATTGATCACCGGTGGGGCCGGGTTTATCGGGTCCCATCTCGCCGACCGGCTGATTGCGGACGACTGGGAGGTGCTGGCGGTCGACGACCTCTCCAAGGGCCAGCTCGACCGTCTGGCCGAAGCCCGCAAGACTGGATCACTCCATTTTCACCAGTTGGACATCAACAGCGATGAGTTCGGGGAAGCGGTCCGGCGCTTCGAACCCGACGTCATCCACCACCTCGCCGCCCAATCGGGGGTGAGGCCTTCAGTGGAGGATCCAATCTTCGACGCCCGCGTCAACATCCTCGGCACCATCAACGTGTCGTTGGCTGCCCAGGAGGCAGGCACCCAGCGGGTGGTATTTGCGTCTTCCGGGGGAGCGATGTTCGGGGAGGTGCCGGGAAAGCCGGCGACGGAGGACTTCCCTGCTCTGCCTGATTCACCGTACGGAATATCGAAGAAGGTCGTTGAGGACTATTACCGCTACTTCCATTCCTCGACCGGGGTTGACTACGTCATCCTCGCTTTGGGAAATGTGTATGGGCCGAGACAAGATCCCCACGGTGAAGCCGGTGTCGTCGCCATCTTCTCGCGTCTAATGCTCGACGGGATGCGCCCCACCATCCACGGCGACGGCGAGCAAGCGCGGGATTACGTATACGTCGAAGACGTGGTCGACGCCTTTGCCCGGGCTGGGGAGATCGGCGGAGCGGTTCGACTCAACATCGGAACCGCGTTAACCACCACGGTCAATGAGCTCTACGCGCTCATCGCCGACGCCGCCGGATATGACGGCAGCCCCGAGCATGGGCCGGCCCAATCGGGGGATCTGAGCCGTTCGGTTATCGACCCCGGCGCCGCCAAAGCTCATCTCGGGTGGGAGCCGTGGACCGATCTCGTCACCGGCATCAACCGCACCGTGGCCGGTTTCAGGGAGCAATAGGCAATCAGCAGTCAGCAGTCAGCAAAGACTCTTGGCGACTGCCGACTTTTGCTCCTCTCCCACGGAGTGAAACGGAGTGGGGAGGCTGGGAGGGGGTGGTTCCCAACAACGGCACCCTGAGCGGAGCGTTGGTAAGACTCGATGGTTGCATCACGAGCCGGTTAGACACGCACCGAACCAAGAACTGATTGTTGGGCACCGCCATGCGCAGGGTCATATGGAGGCAACAGTTGTGGTGAAGGCAAGTCTCTGGCATTCCTGCTGTTGGTGGGCACCACCCACGCAGTCTCCTCCCGCGTGTAAACCATGTCCCCGGTCTACACACTCCGAAGACTCCGCTCCGCAGGAGGGGTCTGCCGACTGCTTACTGTTTACAGGAAGAAGTCGTCGGCCGGGTCACGGATGAGGTCCGTCGCCCGTCCTTCTCCGAGAAAGTCACCACCTCTTATCAGGGCCACCGGGATCCCGGTGGATTTGCCCATCGCCAGGTCGGCTGCGGCTGCCAGTTCGTCTGCCACAGCGATCTGGGTTGCCGTGAGGGTCCGGCCATCGTGGTCCACGTTCCCGCGCATGTCCAGAATGGATACCACCCCCGAAATCCCAATGGCGACATCGACCTGACCGCCCCGCCAGGCTCTCCCGAATGTGTCCGTTATCACGACGCCCAGCCGGCAGCTGTAGACCTGTTCGAGGGCCATGCGCAGCCGGTGGGCCGACCTGTCCGGGTCTTCGGGGAGCATCACCGCGGTGTTCTCGGGTGAATTCGACCGATCCACTGCGGCGTTGGCGCAGACGAATCCATGCCGGGTGCGGGTGATGATCACGGTTCCCCGGCGTCGAATGATTGTGGCGGCTTCGCTCTCCACCAGAGCTCGATACTCCTCGTCCGTGAGCACCTGTGCTGTGCGTCCCTCGGCCTTGGACACCACCTTGTGGGTCACCACCAGTACGTCGCCGTCTGCGGCTGTGAGGTCCTGGCCCTTCAGCGCTGTTTCGATGAGAGCGGCAAGATCGTCGCCGGCGGCCACTTCGGGGATTCCTGGCAGAGGGAATATCGAGATCAAAAGAGACCCAGTAGCCATTCGCTAAAGCGGCCGGCAGCAGCGGGTTGGGCGATCAGAGTGTCTGTTGCGTGGACCGATGTAACACCCGTCAGCTGTTCTTCCACATCATCCGTGTGGACGATCAGGTCTGAGATCAGCCCCTCATAGGCGTTGATCACCGATTGGTTTCCCGAGCCGAGGCCAAGAGCCTGCATCACCCGATCGGCCGGACCCTTGAGGGCTTTGCCGCCAATCAGCGGGCTAACGCAAAACACCCGTTCCTTCTTAGCCACGGCTTGGCGAATGCCCGGGATGGCCAGGATCGGCCATATGGACAAGGGTGGGTTGGAGGGTGCAATCAAAACTGCCTCAGCTTCTTCTAGTGCCGCGAGCACACCGGGAGCCGGCAGACTGGTTGCTGCCCCGGCGAACTCCACCTGGTCGACAGGATCACGATGGTTGCGATGGACGAAGTACTCCTGGAAGCTGATCCATTCGCCCTCGACTTTGATCCTTGTTGGGACCAGGTCATCAGTCACCGGCAATATCGGTGCTGCCACCCCAAGTCGCTTGGCGAGTTCGGAGGTCACAACCGATAGGGGAGCGCCTTCGTTCAGGCGGTAGGTACGGTAGAGGTTGGTGGCAAAGTCGCGGTCACCGATCTGGAACCTCGTGTCGAGCCCCAGATTTTCCAGGTGACCCATGATGGTGAACCCGTCATTGGAGATTCCCCATCCCTGGGGACCGGCGATTCCGGCCAGGGTGTAGAGCACCGTGTCGATGTCGGGTGAGACGTGGAGGCCGTAGATTTGATCGTCATCGCCCGTGTTCACGACCGTTGTCAAGCGGGGACACAGGGGCACCAGACCTCGGGCGAGCCGGGCTCCTCCCACTCCTCCTGACAGCAAGACGAGCGGTCGGTCTTTGCGATAGCCGCTCATTGGCTAGAGAATGGTTTCATGGCACTCCTCGGCCGACCGCGGTCGGAAACTCCATCAGCAACGGCGACGGTGGCCACCCTGGTCATCGTGCACGCCGGTCCCTCCTTGCCGGACGCGTTAGAGGCCGTCGGGCGACAAGTGTACGAGCCGGAGTCGGTTGTCGTTGTTGGAGGAGGGTCTCGCGCCCGGGACATGAGTGGCAGCCACGGGTGGGTTGAAACACTCGCAGAGGCTCTGGCCGATCTTGACCACGCGGTGACCCATGTGTGGTTGTTGCACGATGACAGCATTCCGCGGCCCGACGCCCTCGAGGCGCTTGTGCGTGAATCTGTCAGGTCGGAGTCAGGAGTCGTCGGGTCGAAGATTCTACGGGCCGGACATCACGGCGTCCTGGAGTCGGTCGGCCTCGCCACCGACGTCTTCGAGGTGCCGGTCACCGGACTGGACTCTGGCGAGCTCGATCAGGAGCAATATGACGTTTTGCGGGACGTCGCTTTCGTCTCCGGAAGTTCCATCCTGATCGGGCGCGGGTTGTTAGAGCAGCTCGGAGGAACGGATCCTCGTCTGGAGCATTCCAGTGCTGCCCTCGACCTCTGCCAGCGGGCTCGGCTCGGCGGCTCCAGGGTGATTGTGGCTCCCTCGGCCGAGGTGCTACACGACGGCACCTGCACCACCGGGGTCCCCAGATGGCGGAGTGAGGCCGGACGCCTGCGGATGATGCTGAAGTCGTACAGCTGGATGAGCCTTGCCTGGGTGGTGCCGCTCAATTTCGTTCTCGGTTTGCTCGAAGCGCTGGTGGCACCCCTGGTCGGCCGTTGGCGATTGTGGGTGTTCATCAGATCGTGGGCTTGGAACCTGGTCCGATTGCCCGAGACGCTGCGCCTCCGCAGGCAGGTGAAGAGGGCGGTCGGGGACGAAGAGCTGTTTCGTTACCAGGTGCGAGGCTCGGTCCGGGTCAGCTCATTCTTCCAAGCCATCGGCGCCCGCTTTCTGACCCTGTCGACCTCTCGCAGGTTGCGAACAGTCGGCCACCTGGTCGAGGCCGGCCAGGAGACGGTGCGACGTCCCGTAGTGGCAGCTTTGCTCGGAGGCGTTGGATTTGCCTTGTTCCTTTCGCGCCAGTTCTGGTCGGACGGGGTGGCTGCCGTTGGGTATGCGTTGCCGCTACCGGCATCGGCCGGGGCCACTTTGCGCTCATTCGCTGGCGGGTGGAACCCGGCCGACCTCGGGAGCCCGGCCCCGCTGCGACCGCTGCTTGGCCTCATGGCTCTTGTCCAGAGTGCCCTCCTCGGCAAAGCGAGTTTGGCAATGACGGTGGTGATGGTGGTGGCGCTCGTGGCCGGAGTCGTTGGCACCGCCCGGTTGCTCGGCCCATTCGGAGTGCGTCCCTTGGCCCGCTATGCCGCCGGGGTGCTGCTGGTTGCAGGCCCGGGAGCTCGGGCGTTGGCCGGGGATGGAATGTGGCACGGACTGGTTGCCATGTCCGTCCTCCCGTGGATTCTCGCCACGTGCCTGCATCGCAGGGGCACGATGGCCGCAGTGGCCACAGCCGGTCTTCTAACCGCATTAGCCGCCGTATTTCTACCCCTGATGCTGCTGGTTCCCACAGTGCTTCTCGGCCTCTGGGCCCTCATCGCCGGGGGCAAGAGTGGAGTGGGTGTCGGAAGAGCTGCGCTGGCGGGCCTGGTCGCGGTCCCGGCATTGTTGCCGTGGGTCGGAGCTCTGGACGATGTTCGGTTCTTCGTTGAATCTGGGCCGGACGCTTTCTGGTCTCCCTCGCCCTGGGTCTTGGCGCTGGTGGCTGTGGCCTTTGTTACCGCCACAATGGCCGGCTCCCGTTTGCTGGCAGGGTTGGCCGGCTGGGGCGCGATCTCGATTGTGGCTGGAGCCGTCCTGGCCCGAAGCGGCAGTTTCGGATGGGGGAGCGATCCGGGAGCAACCGGGCTGGCTGTAGTCGGACTGGGGGTAGCCATGCTGGCCGGCGCTGCCCTGGAGCTGGGGGCAGAAGCATTTGCCTCCCTGGGCTGGCGCCGATATTCATCGCTGATAGCTTCAGTGGCGGCCTCGGTGCTTCTGTTGGGGACAATAACGCTGGCAATTCCAGGCCGGGCCGGGTTCGCCGCCGCCGGATTCGATGAGGCAATCAGCTTCGCGGCTGAGGACCAGCCGGGTCGCATTCTCATCGTTGGCGACGAAGCGGAGATACCGGGTGGCGGGCGGCCGATCGCCGGCGCCGTCAGCTACCGGGTCTTCTCGACCCCGCAGCCTCGATTGTGGGAAGCCTGGCCCTCACCGGCTCGGGCCGGTGACAAGGCGCTGGCCGACGTGCTGGCAGCAGCATTGGATGGGAGCACATTTCGGCTTGGAACCGAGTTGGGGCCGTTTGGTGTCCGTTGGATCCTGGCTACAGAGGCCGGTCCGGTTTCGGAGGCGCTGGACGGACAACTCGACCTGTTTCCCCTCGGTCTGGCCGACGTCAAGGCCTACGAAGTGGAGGTTGACTCCCAACGAGCCGTCGACACGATCGGTGGGGTCTGGACCTGGGAAGGCCCTGACTACGTGGGCCCGGCAGGCCCTCGTTCGGTGGGCATCGCCGAAAACGGCGATACCCGTTGGGGTGACAGCTCGCAGGCAGCAGGTTGGGCCAACCTCGTTACCACCGATTCGGGGCGGATTCGTTTCGGCCCGATCGGGTCGCTGCAGGCTGCGGCCTGGGTTGCTCTTGGCTGGTCTGTCCTGTTGATCGTTGGGGCCGTGCTCGGGCGGATGGGGAGCAAATCATGAGACGTTTCATACTGGTGGCCGTCGTAACGGCGGGAGCCTTAGCTGTCTGGGCGTTTCCGGCTCCGGATGTTGAGTCGGGTGCTGGTACCGAGCTTCCCGACCCCCGGCCATTGTCATCACGCTCGAACGTTTGGTACTGCTCAGGATCCGATGCCGAGACCGACCCGGTCCTGGGAGCGGCTTTGCCGACGGCCGGTCGGGCGGAATTCTCGCTTCCGGCGGATGGCGAATTCCTCGACGTATTCGAGGAACGGCTGACCGACCCCGGGGTCGCCGAGGTCGATGTCGGGGATGGGCTCAGGTTCCATCCTGGTCCGGCACTAATAGAAGTCTCGTCGAGCCCGTCCGGGGCGGCGGTAGTGCTCAGTGGCCCCAGCCAGCTGGCAGGCGACTCTTGTCAGACCGCCGCCAAAGAGTGGTTCCTCAACGCGGGTACTCAGGGGCCCGTGGAGACGTTGACTTTACGTCTATACAACCCGCTCCTCGAGCCTGCCAGAGTCTCGCTGCAGCTCATGTCGGAGTTCGGCTTTGAGCCCCTGTTGGACGATGCCCGGGTCCTGGTGGGGCCTCGCGACTGGGAAGACTTCGACTTCGGGCCCCTGCTTGGCGAGCGGGAGAGGGTGGCTATCAAAGTGAGCGCCGTCGAAGGGGTTGTCATACCGTCATTTTCCAGCGTAGGACCGGAAGGTCTGGCGGTTTGGCCCGGGGAAGGCCTCTCTCCGAATTGGGAGTTTCCGGTTGCGCAGGCTGAGGCTACGTCCGGGATTATCTCTCTGTGGAATCCCGGCGTCGTTGACGCCACCGCCTCCGTGTCCATCATCGGGACCGCCGGTGTTGTGGGAAACATCACGGTCACAGTTGGGGCGCAGCGTGAGGAGCGGATCGATCTGTCGACGGTGAGCGACGCCGACGTCGGGGCAGTTGTCACCAGTGACATCCCCCTCGCCGCAGCCGTCTTGGTAAAGGGGCCCGGCGGTCGGGCAGGTTCGACGGCCGTGCCCCGTCCGGTTGAGCGGTGGCTGGTGCCGGCTAACAATCTGGTAGGCGGACTTGACTATCGAGTCATTGTGTTGAACAGCAGCGGGGATGATGTCGAACTTCTCTCCCGGCCTATCGGTAGCGAGACCGCTAATCGAGTTGTATTGCCCCCGGGGACCATCCGCCGGCTGGCAATCGCCGGTAAGGGCGCCGAACTCACGGCTTCGAGCCCCGTGACCGTGGCGTGGATCGTGGTGGGATCCAGCGACCTGGGAATCGGGTTGGCGAATCCGGTGGTGGAGGTGGTTCCGTGAGTGACGAAGGCGTGCGGGTTGCTGTCGTTGTCACTCTGACGGTGGTGGCCCTCCTGGTGGCCTGGTTGGCGCGGTTCTTGCACAGTCGGCGTCAAACCCGTCTTGACGTATCTGGGCTGATTTCGGGACCGGGGGTGGTGGTTTTCACCAAAGACGACTGCCCCAACTGTGCCGCCGTTCTCGAGCTTTTGGATGGGGATCCGGTCACGGTGAGGCAGGTTCGAGCTGAGGCCGAGCCGGAAGTTTTCGAGAAGTTGGCGATCGAAGGAGTCCCTATCACTGTGGTTGTGGCGGGGGCAGGCCGGCGTGTGGCTCAGTTCGCGGGACTGCCCAGGGCTGCTTCTCTGCGCCGGGCCTTGCGTCGCGTCGGTTAAATACCTTCCGCGAGGGGGGCGGGGCTTTAAGTTCCTGAGATGTTTATCACATTATGCAGATCTTGCGGGACGCCGGCGGCTGCCGTGTTGAGCTTTTCCTATGACGACCGCCAGGTTTGGCTGGACGATTTGTCGTCCCCAGATGAAGAGGGCCCTGCCATCGCACTGTGCACTGCCCATTCGGATTCCAGGACCGTGCCCGTGGGGTGGGAGCTCACCGACCGTCGCCGAGTCAACGACCGGCACCTGTTCATTCCGGTCGGCGCGTCGAACACCGACGTCGCCTAGTGCCCCTTGATCCCGATCTGGTGGATGCGATTCGGGATCTCGATGAGCCTGAGTTGCGCCGGCTGTTGATGCTCGCCCGGGCCCGGCTCGAGAGACACGGCGTCCCCATCCTCAGCGTGGAGCCCAAGGTGCGTTTTCGCCAACAGAGCGTTAGGTGCGGAAAAGACAACTGCACCCGGTGCCCGCACGGGCCCTACTGGTACGCCTACTGGAATGAAAACGGTCAAAGGCGCTCCAGTTATCTCGGCAAGCTCGATGATGACGGGCAGGACACGGTGTCCGGTGCAAGTCCCGGCTCCGGGTAAGCTTCCCGGCCATGAGCGAACAGGGCTGCCCCGAATGCGGCGCCGCAGATTTCATCCGAATCGATCTGACACTGGCGGATGACACCGAGGTGACCTTCTGTTCGTGTCATCGTTGTGAGAACCGATGGTGGGACAAGGGAGGCAAGGCTCTCCCGCTCGACGCGGTACTTAAGTTGGCTCGCAAGTCGAAGTGACATCTCCAGCGGGCTCCGTCGAAGTCTCGCCGGAGACCGCCACACCCGGCACCCTCCAGGCCACCCTGAGGACGTTGCGCAACCCGCTGTGGCTGGTGGGGCTTGTCAGCCTGGTCATTTTCTTCATCCTCCGACCCGACCTGATCTTCCAGAACAACACCCCCTCGGGAGGAGACATGGGGGCGCACGTCCTGGTTCCGGCCTACCTGCGAGACAACCTCCTGCCCAACCTTCGGGTGGCAGGCTGGAGTAACGATTGGTTTGCCGGCTTCCCCATCCTCTATTTCTACTTTCCTTTGCCGGCCTTGACGATTGTTCTTCTCGACGTCGTGCTGGCCTACGGGGTTGCCTTCAAGCTGGGAACCATTCTCGGCTTGTTGGCGATGCCATTTGGCTCTTACTTTCTCGCCAAACAGGCCGGCGCCCCCCGGCTGGTGGCGACGATGGCCGGCGTCGCCGGAGGAACCTTTGTCCTAATGGAGAGCTACGCCATCTACGGCGGCAATATCAAGTCGACGCTGGCGGGTGAGTATTCGTACTCCTGGGCGATGGCCTTCGGACTCTTCTATCTCGGGGCGCTGCTCAGGGACAGCAAGACCGAACGGCGTTTCAGTCCGCTGGCCGCGTTGATGCTGGCCGGGATGGCGCTGTCGCACATCATCCCGACCATCGTGATCGGGGGAGCATCGGTCCTGTTACTGCTCTACCGGCGCCGCGCCCATGTGTTGACCGCATGGTTCCTCGGGTTCGCATTGGCAGCTTTCTGGGTCATTCCGCTCTTCGCCACGATTGGCTTCACGACGGACATGAATTTCCAGCCGTTACGCGGGTTCGACGCGCTCAGCGGCGGACCCATCCCCACCGAGCTGTGGCCGTTGCTTCCGCTCGCCGCCATCGGGTTGGGTTGGGCGTTGTGGAAGCGTTACGCCGTGCAGGTCGTAGCAGTGATGATGGTTGTTCCCTTGCTGGCATACCCGCTGCTGAGCGGCAAGTTATGGAACGGCCGGTTGCTTCCCATGTGGTTCTACGGGGTCTTCTTTTTCGCCGGACTGGCTGTAGGGCTCGGGTTGCTCACGGTGGTCCGCTGGGCCCCCAGACACCGGGCAGTACTGGTGGTTGCCGCCATCGGTGGGACCGCCCTGCTGGTTCTGCCGACCGCCAGTGGGCTCGAGCAGAGCAGCGGGTGGGCAGAGTGGAATTACAGCGGCTACGAGAACAAACCAGTCGGGGGAAACTCGGCCTGGCTGGAGTACAACCAGCTCATCGAAACCGTGGATGCGCTTCCTCCAGGACGGATCATGTGGGAAGCCAACTCCGACATGGACAGGTACGGCACTCCCATGGCCCTGATGTTGTTTCCATTCTGGAGCGACGAGCACCCCTCAATGGAAGGCCTGTTATTCGAGTCTTCGTTGACAACTCCCTTCCACTTTCTCAACGCGGCCGAGATGAGTCAGCGACCATCGAATCCGATTCCCGGGCTTCCATACAAAGGGTTCGACCTTGACAGGGGACTGGAGCACATGCTGCTATTCAACGTTCGCTACTACGTTACGTTCACCGAGGATGCCACCACCGCCGCCCAGGCCCACTCTGGATACCGGCAGATCGCTGTGGCTTCGCCGTGGACGATATTTGAGCTTCCCGACAGCTCGCTGGTCGATGTCGCCCGGTTCACGCCTGCCATTTACGAGCCCAGCGACGACGTGGGAGTACTCAAGCGAGCCAGTCTGATATTTTCCGAGAGGGAGCTCGATGACTTCTTCAACGGAGCCGTTGAATGGCACAACGACATCGATACCCTCGACCACTGGTTGGTAGAAACTGGGCCCGCCGACTGGCCTCGCGTGTCACAAGGCTTGGAGGGGCTCGCCAATACTGCGTCAATCGCCGGGGGAGGCTCGGTAAGCAACGTTGTGCTGGAGGACCACAAGATCTCATTCGATACGACCGCGGTGGGTGTCCCCCACATGGTTAAGGTTTCTTTCTTTCCGAATTGGAAGGTGAGTGGGGCCGACGGACCCTTCCGCTCCGCTCCTGCATTCATGGTCGTGATCCCCACAGAACAGCACGTTGAGCTCAACTTCCAGCGCCGTTGGTTCGAAAATATTGGCCTGGCACTGACCGCAGCGGCCCTCGCGGGTGTTGTTGCATGGGCCGGCTTGAAACGTCGACGCAAGAGCTCAGTTTGAAGAACTATGTAAAGACCTTTGTTCATCGTGAGGCGCTGGGCCAGATGTTCCGGCTGGGGCTCATCGGAGGTTTCAATACCGTTTTTACTCTCAGCTTGTCGGTGCTCTTTCGCGAGGTGTTCTCGATGCGCGACGAATGGGCCGTGACTTCGGCGTGGGTGGTCGGCACGCTGGTCTCATATGCCCTCAACCGAACCTGGACCTTTTCGTTGGATACCGATGGAGCGAATGCCAGAGAGACGCTCCACTTCTTCGGAGTCAATGTCGTGGCCTGGGTCCTCACGGTCGCGATCGTGTGGCTTGCCGGGCGCATGTTTGGTGCGTTGAGCAATCTCGAGTTCATCTTTGCTCAGCTGGTGGCAGCGGCCATCATCGTGATTCCCAAGTTCGCGGCCTATCGAGACGTGGTGTTCCGGCGGAGCCTGGAGGATGCCAGGGAAGCCAGCGAGGGCGAATAGCGCCGGACCACAGGTCGCCCGTCGCACAAACCTACGACGCAGGGTCCTAGAGAATCTGCCGCATCTTGAATAGCCCCACCAGCGTACGGGGCACTCGAGCCAGGTAGGACGATCTGGCAGGCCGCAGGTTTTCGACTACCGCCGGGACCTCAGTTATCCGGTAGCCGGCCCGCTCCGCCCGGAGTATCAGCTCGGTGTCGAATAGATCTTCCCGGCTGACGACATCGGGCATCACATCCTGCAGCACCTTGCGGCGAATAGCTTTCATGCCGTGAGTGTCGGTGACCCTGGACTTGAACAAAACTCGCAGGAGAAGGTTGAAGGCTCTCGTGCCGATTTGGCGTAGGAGGGCTCTGTGGTCGTCTGTTCGGGGGTCCCGCTTGGAGGCGATGACGATGTCGGAATTGGGGCCGTGGTGCAGCAGTTCCTCGACGAAGTCTCGTGAGAAATAGTCAATGTCGAATGCGACTGCCCACTCGGAATCCACCATGGAAAAGCCCTCTCGCATAGCGCTTCCGTAGTCGGCCTTCTCCAGGTTGGTTACCTCCAGCCACGGGTAGGCCGCTTGCAGGTCTCGGGCGACTTTCAATGTTCCATCAGTTGATCCGTTCTCAACCAGGATCAGCCTGAACTCCAGGTCTGCCAACTGGTCGGCCAGGCGCGCCAGGGCTGTGGTCAGGAAGGCGGCCTCGTTGTGGACGGGGATAACGACGGTGAATTGTTCTGCCGGCATGCGAGCCGGAGTTTATGGCAATGGCTGCTGCGACGCCGGGGGCATCGTAGAATTGTCTGACTATGGATCTCGACGCCATCTTCAAGGCCTACGACATCCGGGGCCGAATCGACAACGGCGACCTGGATGCCGACATCGTCCACCGCATCGGCGCGGGCTTTGCTGTTTTCGCCGCTGAGCCTCGCATTGCGGTGGGGCGTGACATTCGAACTAGTTCTGAGGAGCTGGCGACCGCATTCATCGACGGTGTCCGCGGCCAGGGCGTCGACGTGGACGATCTCGGCTTGATTGCCACCGATATGAGCTACTACTACGCCGGGGCCTACTCCGCTCCGGCGGCCATGGTGACCGCCTCCCACCTACCGCTCAATTGGAACGGCATCAAGCTGAGCCTGGCCGGTGCCAAGCCGGTGTCGGGAGATACCGGGCTGGCCGACATCAAACGCCTTGCCTCCGAGCCGCCCGCGGATTCAGCGACAACCGGCCAGATCGCCAGGGTTGAGATTCTGAAGGGCTACATCGACCATCTGTACTCGGTAGTGGACGCCGACGCCTTTCAGCCGTTGAGAGTGGCCGTGGACGGCGGCAATGGCATGGCGGGAGTGGTGGTGGGGCCGGTTCTCGAGCGAGTGCCGGTGGTCCTCACCTCGCTCTATCTGACCCCCGACGGCACCTTTCCCAACCATCCTGCCGACCCGACGAGGCCGGAGAACCTGGTAGATCTCATTGCCGCCATCAAGAAGCAGCCGCATGACCTGGGGGTCGGGTTCGATGCCGACGCCGACAGAGCGATATTCGTAGACGATGCCGGGCAGCCGCTGTCGGGGTCGACGACAACCGCGATGGTGGCGAGCTGGTTTCTCAAGCGCAACCCCGGTGCCACCGTCGTTCACAACCTGATTTGTAGTCGAGCTGTGCCCGAGGCAATCGTGGCCGCCGGCGGGACGCCCGTCGAGACTCGAGTGGGGCATTCCTACATAAAGGCGGTGATGGCCGAGACCGACGCCATATTCGGTGGCGAGCATTCGGCGCACTTCTACTTCCGTGACAATTACCGGGCCGACTCCGGGACGCTGGCGATGCTGGTTCTAATGCAGCTTCTCAGCGAAGCCGACCGGCCGCTTTCGGAGCTGCGGAGGGCGTTCGAGCCCTACTCCCAGTCGGGTGAGATCAACTTTCGAGTCGACGATGTCAATGCCATGATGCAGGTCGTGGAGGAGGAGACCGGTGGCGACGTCACTCATCTGGACGGCTTGACCGTCTCCTGGGCAGACCGTTGGTTCAATTTGCGGCCGTCCAACACTGAGGCCTTGCTCAGGCTCAACGTCGAGGCGCCTGATGTCGAGGGCGTCGCCGAGCTGGTCACTCAGGTTGGCTCGATCATCACGGATCACGGCGGGGCCGAGGACTAGTGCTGGCACATTAAGGAGAAATCTTGGATTACGACATCGCTGATATCAGCCTGGCCGATGACGGGGAGAAGCGGATCGCCTGGGCTGCCCGGCGTATGCCGGTTCTTGCCTCGCTCCGCGACCGCTACGAACAGAGCCGCCCGTTCGAAGGCGTGAGATTCGGGGCATGCATGCATGTGACTACCGAAACCGCCAACCTGATGCGGACCTTGCGAGCCGGGGGAGGCGAGGTAACGCTGTGTGCCTCGAACCCTCTGTCAACCCAGGACGACGCGGCAGCCGCCCTGGTCGCCGATGGGATTCCGGTGTTCGCCGTGCGCAGAGAAGACACAGAGACCTATTACCGCCATTTGCAAGCCGTGCTCGACACCCGGCCAGATATCACAATGGATGACGGTGCCGACCTGGTGACGCTGCTTCACACTGAACGGACCGAGCTCACCCCGCTCGGCTCGATGGAAGAAACCACAACCGGGGTGATCCGCTTGCGAGCGATGGAGGCCGAAGGTGCTCTGCGCTTCCCGGTGGTGGCCGTAAACGACTCGGACACCAAGCATCTCTTCGACAACCGACACGGCACCGGCCAGTCGTCACTCGACGGCGTGCTGCGCAGCACCAACATGCTGATCGCCGGCCGAACAGTGGTCGTGATCGGATTCGGAGATTGTGGCCAGGGTGTGGCCGACCGCTCCGACGGCCTCGGCGCCAAGGTTGTGGTGGTGGAGGTGGATCCGGTGCGGGCCCTGTCCGCCGCCATGGAGGGATATCAGGTGATGACGGCCCTCGAGGCCGCCAGCGTGGGTGACCTTTTCGTGACGGTCACCGGCAATATCCACGTGTTGCGGGAAGAGCATTTTGAGGTCATGAAAGACGGAGCCATCTTGGCCAACGCGGGCCACTTCGACGTCGAGATCGATCTCGGCGCCCTGTCCAAGCTGGCTGTTTCCCGTAGAAAGATACGCCCGGCACTCGAAGAGTTTGCGATGGACGACGGGAGACGGCTCTTCGTATTGGCAGAAGGCAGGCTGGTGAATCTCGCGGCAGCCGAAGGCCACCCGGCAGACGTGATGGATATGTCGTTCGCCAACCAGGCGCTCGCTGCGGAGTGGATTCTTGACAACAAGGCGAAGCTCGAATCCAAGGTCTATAGGCTGCCGGCCGACCTGGACCAGGAGGTGGCAGCCCTCAAATTGACCGCCCTCGGGGGCGGCCTGGAGCTACTCACGCCCGAGCAAGAGTCCTACATGGTGTCATGGCGCCAGGGAACGTAGCTGATTCCCTACAGGCTGTGATCGTCATCGACCTGCTTGCGCTCGACGACGGGTCGCAGATCCACGACGACGTCGGGGGCCGAGACTAAGACGCCGGCCTCTGCTTCTTTGAGGACTTCCATAATCTCTTCGTCGATCAGCTCTTCCCGCTTGATGAGCGCGTCTCGGAGCGCCTCCACTAGATGCCGGTTAGCCGACAGCAGGCGGGTGACCTCCTCCTTGTTTACCTCCAGGAGCTCGTTCACTGCCTTTCGAGCCCGGGTATCTCCCAGGACCTTGGCAGCGGTATTCCCGCCGAATAGGCCTCCGTCGAGGGAGTTGAACGACACCAGGGAGCCGCCCATCCCCAGGCTGCCCACCATCGCTACCGCCACATCCGTGGCAGCCTTGAGGTCGGCAGCAGGTCCGCTCCCAGACTCACCGAAGAACAGCTCCTCTGCAACCATCCCGCCAAGCGATATCTTGATTGATGCGATCAGCTCAGTCCTGGTGTGAGTGAAGCGCTCTTCAATCGGACTGTGCGCGAGCAAACCCAGGGCTTCCTGTCGTTTGATGATCGAGAGCACCTCGAGACGCCTGGTCTCACCCACCAGGTGGGCGACCACGGCGTGGCCGGCCTCGTGAGTAGCGATGGTCAAGCGCTCAAGGGGGGCGTATTCGACAGGCTGGGGAAGGCCGATTTCCACCTCCATCCGGGCTTTGCGGACATCCGATAGCTGCAGAGCCTCCCGATCGTCTCGGAGCGCCAGGAGGAGGGCCTCATCAAACAACCTCTCGAGGGAGGCGGGGGTGTATCCCATGGTCGAGGCCGCCACCTCTTCCCGCGCCTCATCGGTGTCCAGTTCGGAGTCATGCATCTTTCGCTCGAGGAAGTAGTCGATGAGCTCTCGCCGCCCCCCTCTGCCGGGTACGTCGAAATGCAGGATCCGGTCGAAGCGCCCGGGGCGGAGCAGCGCCGGATCGAGCGAGTCGGCCCGGTTGGTCGCGCCAATCAGAAGGATGTTGGAACGCTCGGGCATCCGCATCTTGATACGGCGGTGGGTAGGAAGGAAACGGTTCACGCGCCCGGAGGCCCAGTTGCGCAGCTTTATTCCTGTGGTGGGCTCGTCGAAGCTCTGCATCTGGATGAGCAGTTCGTTAACTACGCCGCCAACTCCCTCAGACACACCGGCTCGGGAGATTTGCATGGGCGATGCCGAGTTCATGCCGCCTCGCTTGACGCCGATGGCATCGATCTCCTCTATGAACCCAATTGCTCCTCCTTCGCGGCGGGCGGTTTTGCGCAGGCTTTTGAAGAAGGCCCTGATCTTGCGGCCGGTCATGCCGTACCACATGCTCTGGAAGGCTGTGGACGAGACAAACAGGTAGGGCACGCCGGCCTCTTTAGCCATGGCCTGTGCGACATGGGTCTTGCCGGTTCCGGGGGGGCCCTCGAAGAGAACGCCCCGCCTGGGCTTGCCGCCCATCTGGCCCGCGAATTTGCGATGGTCGAGGAATACCTGGAGGGTGTGTTGCACCTCGTTGAGAACTGGCCCGAGGCCGCGAACGTCGTCGAAGCCGACCTCGATCTGTTCTGGCATGTAGACAACGTGCGGAGAGCGACTGTTGGCCAACATCGGGGCCAGCATCATGACGCCGATCAGTAAGAAGAGGATTGCGAATGGGATCCACAGGCCGGCATCCTGCGGCAGGCTCGGCAAGGGGATTAATTCTTTCTGAGTCAGTGCCCGCCACCAGGCCCACATTGCGATGGGCGCCAGGAAGAAAAACAGACGTCGCAGCCGCTTATTCCGATGTCGCTCCTTGGCGCCGGCAACATCCAGCATTAGACGTTCCCCTTTCGTTCTCCTGCCAATCAACATAACCACTCTCTGTGGGTATGTCGAGCGGGCGGTGACATTTCCTCAGTCTCAAGGCGTCCACCAAACTGGCTCAAGTCCAGGCTGACTGCTGACTGCTGACTGCTGACTGACGACTGCTTCCTGCTTCTTCCACCACACATAGTGGTTGTGTCGGCGCAAGCGGGTACTTTGGGTGAATGATGTGCATGGCGTGTTTGCAACCCGGCCCCCGGCTGTGCTCCTCCTGCCGGCTGGCACTCCACAGAGCAGCACCGCGGCGGGTCGGCCAAGGATTGAGAGTCGCACCGGCCCTGGCTCATGAAGGAGTAGCCCGCAGCCTTGTTCATCAGCTCAAATATCGGGGGATGAATGGGGCGGCCCGCGCTTTGGCCATACGGATGGTGCCATGCCTCCCCGACCAGGCGCGGGCGCTGATTCCGATACCGAGGAGCTGGGCCCGCCTGGCACGCTTTGGGATCGACCCGGCCCGAGAGTTGGCCCGGGAACTCGGGATGCTGAGCGCGCTCCCGGTTGTTTCCTGTCTGGTGGCCCCGCTGTGGACGCCGGCCCACGCCGGCAGGCCCCGGGGCAGCCGCGCCCGGCCGAGCTTTCGAGTGGCCAGGCTCCCACCGCCCGGCTCAGTGCTGGTCGATGATGTAATCACCACCGGCGCCACGTTGGACTCAGCTTCCGGGGTTTTGGGGGTTACGTTCGCGGTGACGGCTACCAGCGCCGGCGTATAATTGGGGGTGACGTCATTGGCGAGAGGATATTTGCTTGGCGACCAACAGGGCACCTCCCGAATCGACTCGTTGAACCACCGCGATCGCACAAAAGGGGATGCATGGAAATCAAGGTCCACGGCAATCACACGCAGGTCACAGACGACATCCGTGACCTGGTACTCCAAAAGCTCGGTCACGCCGAACGGCTATTCGAAGGCAAGGTTGGGCTGACCGACGTGGAGCTCTCCGAGGAGAGCAACCCGCGGATGGCTGCCGACAAGTTCCGGGTGGAGATCACCGCGCCCGTGGCGGGCAACATTGTCCGGGTGCAAGCAGCCAGCCACGACCAGCATGTCGCCGTTGACACGGCGGTGGAGAAGTTCGAACGCAAGCTGCGCAGGCTCAAGGAACGCATCATTGATCGCTCACGTAGCGGCGCAAATAAACGACTCAATCAAACCCCCGGCGGGGCCGAAACAGAAGAGGAAACGCCGGAAATGGCTTCGATCGTTCGCTCTAAACAGTTCACGATGAAGCCGATGAGCCCCGAGGAGGCAGCGTTGCAGTTGGAGATGCTCGATCACAGCTTCTTTTTCTTTCTGAACGCAGTGACAGACAGCCATGCTGTTCTGTACCGCCGCCGCGACGGCCAGTTGGGTTTGATTGAGTCTGTATGACAAGAGTCTTAGTTGTAGATGATGCGCCGCTCTTCAGGACGGGCCTCAGGGCCGCCCTGACTGAGGCGAATTTCGATGTAGTTGGAGAGGCCGAGGACGCCCCGTCGGCCGTCATCGAGGCTGAACGACTTCAGCCAGACATCATCGTTCTCGACGTGCTCATGCCGGGCCAATCCGGCCTGGAAGTGGTGGACAAGCTTCTAGCCGCGGCACCCGACACCAGGGTCGTCCTTCTGACCGTCAGTGAGTCAGAAGAAGACCTCCTCACCGCCATCAAAGCCGGGGCTCGTGGCTACGTGATCAAAGACACTCCTTTTCCGGTGCTGGCCACGGCCATCATCGACGTCGTGGAGAACGGCGCTGTGGTTTCCCCTCGCATGGCGTCCAAGCTCTTCACTGTCGTTCAGCAAATGTTGCGCCATCGCGATTTGACCGCCAGCCGTAAGCCGACCCTCACCGGTCGGGAGATAGAGGTGTTACAACTGGTTGCCCAGGGATACACAAGCCGCGAAATCGGCGAGCAACTTTTCATCTCTGAAAACACGGTCAAAAACCATGTCCGCAATATCCTCGACAAGCTAGGTCTGCACTCGAGAAACGAAGCGGTCCTCTATGCGCTGCGGGAGAACCTGATCGATCTCGGCTGATGTCGGGCGAGAATTTCATCAAACACTCCTGGGAATCTTCCCGGCTCGCTCCTTGTTTTCATTCGATACAAGAGAGGTTGCCATTGTGGTGTCGCCCCGCGACCAGGACCAGCCCATGATTGTGGTCGGCGTGCCGACTGCCGACGGCTCGAGCATCGATGAGCCGGAAGCTCATCAGGTTGAGCTCGACCAGATCGCCGGTCTTGCACTGCCGGACGACGTGGGAATCAACCCCGCCTCGCTCGTCGAAAACGCCCCCGTGGTCGTCGACGAAGTGGCGTAAAGCCGACTCACAGCCACCGTTAGGATTAGGCGCCATGTCCGTTTTCCAGAAGATCCTTCACATTGGTGAGGGCAAACAACTCAAAGAGCTCGAAGGTCTCGTGGGGCAAGTCAATGCGTTCGAGCCGGCGATCGAAGCACTGAGCGACGACGAATTAGGGGCCAAGACACCAGAGTTCCGCCAACGGCTCAGTGCCGGTGAGACCCTGGACGACATTCAGGCTGAGGCTTTCGCCGTGGTTCGGGAGGCGGCAAAGCGGGTCCTTGGCCAGCGCCACTTCGATGTCCAGGTGGTGGGAGCGGGAGCCCTTCACCTTGGCATGATCGCCGAGATGCGTACCGGTGAAGGCAAGACGCTGGTGTCGACCATGCCGTGCTACCTCAACGCCCTGGACGGCGGGGGAGTTCATGTGGTGACGGTCAACGACTATCTCGCCAAACGTGACTCCGAGTGGATGGGCGACATCTACCGCTTTCTCGGACTCGAGGTCGGCCTGATCCAGGCCCACATGGAGCCCCATGAGCGCAAGCCCTCCTATGACGCCGACATCACCTACGGCACTAACAACGAGTTCGGGTTCGACTATCTGCGAGACAACATGGCGATGCGACCCGAGGACATGGTGCAGCGCGGCCACGCCTTCGCGGTGGTCGACGAGGTCGACTCCATACTCGTTGATGAAGCCCGCACGCCCCTCATTATCAGCGGCCGGGTAGCTGACACAGCCAAGTGGTATCGCGACTTCGCCCGTATCGCCGATCGACTACAGCGGGATCTGCACTACGAAGTCGACGAGGCCAAGCGTCAGGTCCTGACTACCGAGGAGGGAGTAGCGCGCGTCGAGGAGACCCTCGGAATCGAGAACATGTACGACTACTCGAATGTAGACCTGGTCCACCATCTCGAGTCGTCGCTGCGAGCCAAGGAGCTGTTCGAAAGAGATGTCGAATACCTGGTCTCAGACGGAGAAGTCAAGATCGTCGACGAATTCACCGGGCGAGTTCTCGATGGGCGGAGGTATTCAGAGGGGCTCCATCAGGCGATAGAGGCCAAAGAGGGCGTGGCAATCAAGGACGAGAACCAGACACTGGCCACCATCACCCTCCAGAACTACTTCCGGATGTACGAGAAGTTGTCAGGCATGACCGGTACCGCACTCACCGAGGAGGCGGAGTTCAACCAGATCTACGGGTTGAGCGTCGTTGAAATCCCCACCAACGCTCCGATCGCCAGAGGCGACGAGCCCGACCTGGTCTACATGACGGAGAAGGCCAAGTTCGAGGCCGTGGCCGAGGATCTGGCCGAGCGGCATAAGAAGGGTCAGCCGGTATTGGTCGGCACCGTCTCCATCGAGAAGTCCGAGCGTCTTGCCGCGCTCCTCAAGCGGCGCAACATCCCGCATCAGGTGCTCAACGCCAAGCAACACGAGCGGGAGGCCCACATCATCGCCCAGGCAGGCGGCGTTGGGGTCGTAACGGTCGCTACCAACATGGCCGGCCGCGGAGTCGACATTCGACTCGGCGGCAACCCTGAAGAACTAGCCCTCGCCGCCATGGCCCGTTCCCCCGAGCTCGAAGCTGGAAGCGATGAATACCAGGCGGAGCACCGGAAACAGCTGGACAGGTTTGAGGCGGAGACGCTCGCCGAACAGGAGAAGGTGCTCGGCTACGGAGGACTCTACGTACTGGCAACGGAGCGGCACGATTCCCGGCGCATCGACAACCAGCTGCGGGGCCGCTCTGGCCGGCAAGGCGATCCGGGGGAGTCACGCTTCTACCTGTCGCTGGAGGACGACCTCATGCGCCGGTTTGCCTCCGATCGCGTCAGCGGGATCATGGCCCGCCTCAAGATGCCCGAAGACGTTCCTATCGAGCACAAGATGGTCACAAAAGCCATCGAGCGGGCCCAGAGCCAGGTCGAGGCTCAGAACTTCGAGATTCGCAAGAACGTGCTGAAGTACGACGAGGTGATGAACCGCCAGCGGGAGGTGATTTACGACTGGAGGTCGGGGATCCTTCGCGAGGGCAAAGCCAGGGAGCTGGTGGTTGAGTGGATCGACGAGGTCGTCGATGAGATCGTTGCCGGCAGCATCGACCCGGCCGAGCCCCCGGCTCGATGGGAGTGGGACGACCTCTTTTCGCAACTTATTCAGCTCTACCCGCATTCATTGACCGAGGATGAATTCGATTCAGATGGCGGGATGACCGTCACGGACGTCGTTGAGCGCATCCAGGATGACGCCCGCAGCTACTACGAAAAGCGCGACGACGAGGTTGGGGCCGAGAACTTGCGCGAGCTGGAACAGCGGGTCCTGCTGTCGGTCATCGACAACAAATGGCGCGAGCACCTGGCTGAGATGGACTATCTGCGCGCCGGGATTGGGCTGCGGGCGATGGGTCAAAAGGATCCCCTGGTTGAGTACCAGCGCGAGGGCTACGACATGTTTGCCGATCTGGTGGCCGCGGTGAAACATGACACCCTGCGCTATCTGTATCACGTTCAGGTGACCCAGCGGCAGGCCGCATCGCAGGCGCCCAAGGTGGTTTCAGCGCAAGGTCCGATGGGCAAGAGGCCCCAGGCCGATTCCTCGGGCAAGGTCGGTCGTAATGAGCAATGCCCGTGCGGGTCGGGCAAGAAGTACAAGCGCTGCCATGGTGCGGTGGCATAGTGCCTCGGCTCGGTAATCTCTAGACGATGACAGAGCCTCGATCCATGCTGAAAGATTTGCGCGCCCGCCTCGCCGACGCCCGGAGGTTCCTTTGACGTCGACCAGAAGGCTAAGGACCTGGTCGAGCTGAGAAAGCAGGCGTCTGCTCCCGACCTGTGGGAAGACCCTGAGGCCGCCAAGAAGATCACCCGAATGCTGGCTCGCTACGAGCAAACTATTCAGAACGTCGAGCACTTTGAGAGGGAGCTCGACGACTCCGAGGTTCTGCTCGATCTAGCGGACGCGGAAAGCGATGCAGGCACGGCTGAGGAAGTCTCGGCGGAGCTGGTGGTCCTCGAGGCTCGGCTGGCCAGCCTCGAGCGCGAGAGCTTGTTCTTCGGAGAGTACGACGACAACGCCGCCATCCTTTCGATACACGCCGGAGCGGGTGGGGTCGACGCTCAGGACTGGGCCGAAATGCTGCTGCGGATGTACCGGCGTCACCTTGACAACAGCGGATTCGAGGTAGAGCTCGATGATCTACAACCGGGGGAGGAAGCCGGCATCAAGTCGGCCACGATGACGGTTCGAGGCGATTATGCATACGGCACTATTGAGGGTGAGCGCGGGGTTCATCGCCTTGTGCGCATCAGCCCTTTCGATGCCGCCAGTCGACGCCACACCTCATTCGCGGCCGTCGACGTCATACCTCAAGTCGACGAGGCGCCCTTCGAGATCAATGAGGAGGATCTTCGGATCGAGACCATGCGGGCGCAGGGAGCGGGGGGACAGCACGTCAACACCACCGATTCGGCAGTGCGGATCACCCACCTGCCCACCAACATCGTGGTCACCTGTCAGGCGGAGCGCTCTCAGCTGCAAAATCGGGTTCGGGCCATGGATCTTCTCCAGTCGCGCCTGGCGGAACTGGCCCGCCAGCAGCACGCCGACAAGCTCGACGAGATCCGCGGTGAGCAAAACGAAGCGGCGTGGGGGCACCAGATCCGCAGCTACGTGCTGCAGCCCTATCAGCTCGTCAAGGATTTACGCACGGATGTCGAAGTAGGGAATGTGGAGGGGGTTCTCAACGGCGACCTCGGGGTCTTCGCCGACGCATACTTAGAGTGGCGGCGCCGCCACCAAAACGATACGCCGGTCAAAAATGATTGAACTGTTACGATTCGTGAGTCCTCTGCGGTTGGTCGGTTGTAAGACACGTGGCGCCGGTAGGGGCGAAAACCGACTTCGCAAGCAAACACAGGCGCCACGGGACAAAAGCCCGACCAGCGATGAGGCAGGTTCCGCTGTGCGGAACCGTGGGCCGAAGAGCGAACAAGCAGGCCATTCCGGAGTGTTTCGGTGATCAAATTGCAAGGCGTCACCAAGGTTTATGACGGTGCCACCGTGGCCGTGCGCGACGCCACTGCCTCAATTCAGAAAGGTGAGTTCGTCTTCCTCGTCGGGCCTTCCGGCTCGGGGAAGTCCACCATCATCCATTTGCTCATGCGTGAGGAGAAACCCACCTCAGGTGAGATCTGGGTGGCGGGGCGCAACATCGTCGAGTTGCCCGACTGGAAGGTGCCATACCTGCGGCGTTCGGTGGGAACGGTGTTCCAGGATTTCAAGCTGCTTCCCAACAAGACGGTTTTTGAGAATGTGGCGTTTGCTCTGGAGGTGATCGGCCGCCCCCGCGGCATGGTGGCCCAGCAAGTGCCCAAGGTGCTGAAGCTGGTCGGGCTCTCGTCGAAAGCCGACCGGTTGCCTCGCCAGCTCTCCGGCGGCGAGCAACAGAGGGTGTCGGTGGCCAGAGCCTTCGTCAACCGGCCGCTCATTCTCCTGGCAGACGAGCCGACGGGGAACCTCGATCCTGCCACCTCGGTGGGCATCATGCGCCTGCTCGACCGAATCAACCGGACCGGTACGACCGTTGTTATGGCTACCCATGATCACGCCATTGTCGACGCGATGCGCCGTCGAGTGATTCAGCTGGAGAGGGGTCGCATCGTTCGCGACGAGAACAGGGGCGTGTATGAGGGTGGTCGTGCGCCGCAGGGAACTCCTGAAGCCGAGAGTGCGTCTGTAGATGAGACGTCCTCCCCCAATGGTGAGGCCGCCGTAGAAGACGCGGCGACAGACATCCCCACCAGCGAAGGAGCCTGATGCGGGCCGAATACGTTGTCGGTGAAGCCGCCGCCAACCTGCGCCGCAATATGCTGCTGGTGGTAGGGGCCATCCTGGCCGTGTTCGTATCCCTGTTCATGACCTACATGGCGCTGATCGTCAATGAGATGGCCCGCAAGTCCACCATCCGCTGGCAGGAGGGCATCACCATCGTCGCCTGGCTCGACGATTCTGATCTGGCCACCCACTCCGCCATTCAATCCGAGGTGCAGGGTTGGGACGAGGTCAAGCGAGCGGAATACGTCGACAAGCTGGCCACCTGGGAAGAGTTCCAGGTCTTCTTTGCCGACCAGCCCGAGCTGATCCAGGAGGCCGACGCCAGCGCCATGCCGGCTTCAGTGCGGCTGGAGTTGATCGATAACGAGACGCACGCCACCGTCGTCGCCCGCCTCAGCCGCATTCCCGGGGTGGACGATGTCGATGAAGCCACCGACGCCATTGAGGACACTCTGGAGGCCTCGCGCCTGCTCAACACCGGCGGAATCGTCCTCGGGGTTGCGCTCGGGCTGTCGGCCGTTGTGATGATTTCCAACACTGTTCGCATGGCCATTTACGCCCGCCGTGAAGAAATCGGAATCATGAAACTGGTCGGAGCTTCCAACTGGTTCGTTCGCACACCGTTCTTGCTTGAAGGGCTGGTTGAAGGCCTGGTGGGGGGTGCGCTCGCCTTCCTGGCCGGCTGGTTCGGCTATCGCACGTTCATCTCCAATCTCGACCTCGGCATCATCCAAACCCAGGTGTCCGACAGCTTCCTGATCAGCCGCGGGCTGATGGTGTTGCTGTTCGCTGCCGCCGCCGGGGCAATTGGCAGCCTGGTCGGTCTGCGCCGCTACCTTCAGGAATCAGACTGATGAGGGGAGCGACGCTCGCCGTCGGCCTTGTGCTGGTGGCTCTTTCGGCAACGCCGGCTGCCGGCCAGAACGCGCTCACCGAGGAGCTGCAAGAGAGTGCCCAGGAGATCGAAGATCTTCAGCAGCAAATGGAGGATGCTTCTTTAGAGGCCAACTACTGGACCGACCAGGTGGCTGCCACTTCTTCTCGTCTTCACGCAATCCTTGACGAGCTGACACGGGCCGAGACGGTGTTGGTCGATCTCGAGTTGTCGATCGTTGACGTGGAGGGGTCGATCGACATCACCCAGTCCGATATCTTTGCCAAGGAGGCAGAGCTCTCAGACACCCAGGTGGCCATCGCCGAGACCCACGAGAAGGTGGTCACCCAGGCGGTTGAGCTGTTCAAGGCCGGCAGCAATCAGGCGGAGGTTATCTTCGACTACAAGACGGCCCAGGATGCGGCCGTTGCCGTCAGGTACGGGACGACCCTGATCGAGGAAACCAATCGTGCTCTTGCGACCCTGGAGGAGCTGCGGGGCCAGAAAGAGCAGCAGGTAGTGCTAATCGAGGATCAGAAGTCGAGCCTGGAGGCCGACAAGGCGGTGCTGGAAAAAGCCGGCGCCGATGCCGAGCTTCAGCGCCAGATCGTCGACGAGAATCGGGACAAGGCCGAAACCGAGTTGATCAACCAGCGCGCCCTCCTGCAAACGGTCAAGACGGAGATCTCTCACTTCGAGGAGGAGCTCGACGCGCTCGAAGACGAGCAGGATCGCCTCAAGGCATTGCTGGCCGCCGCCCAGTCCTCGAGCGGGCTGGCCCCGGCCGAACTGTATCCACCACTGGACGGGCCGGTGGTATCCACCTTTGGTCCCCGTCTGCATCCCATCCTCGGGTACACCCGCATGCACACCGGGATCGACATTGACGGGCCCCGGGGCGCAGACATCTTTGCCGCCGCCAGCGGCACGGTGATCCTCGCAGGTTCCTACGGGGGCTACGGGAATGCGGTAATCATCGATCACGGCGGCGGCATGGCCACTCTTTACGCCCACCAGTCGAGCATCGTGGTCTCCAAGGGCCAGAAGGTCCTCATTGCCGACCTCGTTGGCTACGTCGGCAGCACCGGACTCTCCACAGGACCGCATTTGCACTTCGAAGTTCGACTCAGCGGCAACCCGGTGGATCCAGCTTCCTATTTCGGATGAGCCGTAAGGTCGTAGCCCGCAATAGACGAGCCAGATTCGACTACGAGATTCTCGACACTTTCGAAGCCGGGATGGTGCTGCTCGGTTCTGAGGTCAAGAGCCTCCGTGCCGGCCAGGCATCGATCAGCGAGGCCTACGTTGCTATGCGCTCCAACGAGGCGTGGCTGGAGAGCATGACAATCCCGCCTTACGTCTATTCCCACCTGGGCGGCCATGACCCAACTCGGACCCGCAAGCTGCTCCTTCAACGACGGGAGATTGATCGGATCGGCGCCAGGATGAGGGAACAGGGTCTGACGCTAATTCCCACCCAAGTGTATTTCTCGAACGGCAAAGCCAAGATCGAGCTGGCACTGGGGAAGGGCAAGCGGCGGATTGACAAGCGCCATGCCATCAAGAAGCGTGAGCAGGAGCGTGAGATGCAGCGGTCGCAGCGACGCAGTCGCTAGGGGACGGCATTGCTCACCAGCCTCCGGGGAAGCGATCCGGGGTTCTCGGCGTTACTCTTTTGGTAATCCAGTCTTGCACTGGCAACCCTGATGGGGGTGAACTGGCTTCGACTCTGAAGGTTGAGGTGTCGGAAGCGAGCCGAGGTCCCCGGAGTCCTCGTTAAAGAGCCGGGAACATAAATGAGTGACGAAGATACCTTCGCACTAGCTGCCTAAATACGCAGCTCGTCCCCCCGGTGGGTTCCTGCCTCGCCGGTCAGGGGCGTCGCAATGCAGGAATGCCCTCGCCGGGATCCGGGACCGGTGGGGAAAGACCAACTCCGGATAAGGCCGAAGGAAACTAGCCGACAGAGTCCCAGGCCCGACAAGCTCGCTGTCGGCTGCGCTCGGAGATGCCGACGCTGAAACTTCAGAGGACCGGGGTTCGACTCCCCGCACCTCCACAAGAACAATGGCCCCCGCAAGGGGGTCTTGTTCTTGTAAAGGGTTGTGTCGAACCCAGCGATGAGCCGTCAGGCGAAGAGCAAGAAGGTTGGTCGACTCCCCGCACCTCCACAAGAACAATGGCCCCCGCAAGGGGGTCTTGTTCTTGTAAAGGGTTGTGTCGAACCCAGCGATGAGCCGTCAGGCGAAGAGCAAGAAGGTTGGTCGACTCCCCGCACC
>Ga0255057_10000120_pt1 | contig 42339 bp, 41 predicted proteins | sample Cases_109_6_MG_FD_189022 | JGI IMG/M metagenome (GOLD analysis project Ga0255057, IMG submission 189022) | Seawater microbial communities from Amundsen Gulf, Northwest Territories, Canada - Cases_109_6 | ecosystem: Environmental > Aquatic > Marine > Gulf | place: Canada: Northwest Territories... | reverse complement strand
GGTGACATGGATCGTGTGGGTCATTCTGGTGACGAAGTGGTCTCCGTCAGGGTGAAGGAACACCTGGGTCTTGTGTTTCAGCCTGCGGAAGGCCTTGCTGTGGATGACCCGATCGCGGTCTCGTTCGAATGCGGTTCGAAACTCATCGTGCTCTTCCGGCTCGGTGCGGCCGACGGTCTGGTCCGACCTGGTTGCCTCCGGAGCCAGCAATTCTTGTTCGAGACGTTCCCGATCCTCGCGTGTGCGTCGGAGCATTCGGTCCACGGTTTAGTTCCCCTTCACTAGGTATCGCGTTGTCGCAGTCCAAGCGTGTGCAGGGGTGGCCCTGTGAGGGCCATGGGTGCACACGCTCAACACTCTCACTCCGAAGGGTCAGTCTCCTCGATGGCCTTGTCCGGGTTGTAGAAGTCGAGACGGTCGATTGGCATCACAATCGAAGACAGGATGTTTGAAAGGTGGGCGCTCAGCCTCTTGATGTACCGATAGAAGAGCGCCTGAGGTGACGCTTCGTGACTGGGGCGTGTGGACATCACCAATTCAGTCACGTGGGCGTCGTAGTGGTCTCTGTCTTCCCGAATGGCCGGAATCAACTCATGTACTCGTTCGGTGTCTTGGGCAGTGAAGGCGGCCAGGGTTTCCGCGATCAACTCCGCTACGTGGACTCGATGACGCTCTAGCTCCTCGACGTCTTCTGAGATGCCCAGGTTGGCCCCAATCTCAGCCAACTCCCAAATGTCTTTGCATTTGTCCCCGATCCGCTCGATGTCTTTTGCCAGTGACATGTAAGTGAGCATCAGCCCTTGGTCGACGTCGGCACCTCTGACAGTTCCGTGGACGAGGAGTTCTCTACGGATGGATCTCTCCGTTTTGTTGATGGCCTTGTCCAACGCCATAAGTTGGTCTCCAGCCTCGGATACGTCGGCCTCGCCAAAAGCGGCTGTGGTCGCTAGCCGGTAGGCGTCTTCACAGCTTGCGAGCATTGTGTGGAGCTGCTCCTCGACATTCTCGAGTTGGTCTGCATCTCTGAAAATGGAAAACATGTTTTCCCGTCTTTCTAACTCATTAGTGGCCGCCTTGCGACGGCCACTAGACAATCAACAGTACGACTAGAGGGGTCACGATGAAAAGACCGATCACGTAAACCGCGGCAACTGACTTCCTCTTGACGGCAGCGGTGGCCGTCAGCTCGGCGAGAACGAGGGGAATGCGACGAATCCTTGGCAATGGGTAGATGATCAGAATGCCCAAGACGTTGAAGGTGACGTGGGCGAGTGCGATCACTAAAGCATCGGAGCTGTCTGCGGCGATCGAGGCGAGGAGCGCGGTGACTGTCGTGCCGATGTTGGCGCCAAGAGTCACCGGGAAGGCATTCTGGAGGGTGAGAACTCCGGCGGCCACAAGTGGAACCAGGATCGCCGTTGTGACGCTCGAGCTTTGCACAGCGACCGTCATCAGAATACCGGCTAAGAGGGCACCCGCACCAGCACCCTTGCTGAGGATGCCGTTGATGGCGTTCTCTATTCGCCCGGACATCACCAACTTCATCTGGCGAGTGATCATCCACAATGACAGGAAAATCATGAGAATACCGATGACGAGGAGAATCACGCCTTCCGCGGAACTCCATCCCAACGTTTCGATGAGGTCAGTGATCCAGGCAATCGGGGCCTCTATTGCCGTCTTGATGGGACTGGATCCGGTCCCAACCTCCGGGAGGATGTCGCCCACCCGAGATGCAATGCCTTCAGCGATTTTGGTCACCAACCCGAAGGCCACTTCGAGGGGCAAAAGGATTGCCACGGCGATCAGGTTGAAGTAGTCGTGCATGGTTGCAGCGGCGAAGGCACGATGGAAGTAGGCGCTTTGTCGGACATGGCCGAGCGATGCCAGAGTGTTGGTGACGGTGGTGCCGATGTTGGCGCCCATCACCATCGGGACGGCAGTTTCGACGGGCAGAATTCCCGAGCCGACGAGCCCAACGATTGTCGCCGTTGTTACTGAGGAAGACTGAACGAGCACGGTGGCCAGGACACCGGCGGCCAGACCAGCGATTGGGTTGGCGACGTTGGAGAAAGCGGTGTCAACGAAGTCGCCTCCGAACGACTTGATCCCGGTTTCGAGACCTTTGACTCCCACCAGAAAGATATACAGAAAGAACGCGGCCAGACCCAGTCGGAAGGTGGTTTCGATCCACGGGGCAAATGCGGCCTCTACGGGTGGATCAGTGCCCCGCGAGTGCTCTGTCATGTGCGCGCGGAACAGTAGACCTCGCCAGGTTCAACCCCGAATCATTGGTCAGGACTTGTCAGAAAGTGCTAAACGATCTGCACCCAAGCCATCACCTCGGGAAGTCTTCGGTTGAGAAGACGCGAGGAGACCAGCAAGGACAGAAGGTAGAGGATCAACCCGTAGGCGACGGTGACGAGCGCCGTGAACCAGGGCGCAATCACTTGGCCGAAATCAACCGTCAGCACCATCAGCGAGGCCGGCGGTACCAGGAGCAGCCCTATTGCAAAGAAGGAAACTGTCTGGCTGACAATGGCGAGACAACCCTGTTCGGTGGATTGGGCAAAGACATCGGTTCCCTCGCGTGGAAGCCGCAACGGGGTGATTACAGAAACGAAGTTGCCTACTGCGAGTTGGCAACCGACCGCCGCCACCATGAGTGGTATCACCATCCAGATCCATGACCACTGGCCAGTGAACCAGGCGAGCCCGATGGCGAGAATGAAGGTCTCGATAGTGAGCCCGATCGCCACCGCGATGTTCTTGCCGATCAACAGTTGATGGGGCTTGGGTGGGAGCACAAACAGGTAGCTGGCCGCATTTCGCTCCCAGCCGAAAAGGTTGAGGGCAATGGGCAGTCCGACGAAGAGCACCAGGATTGGCGCGGCCAGAGGCGCCCATGCCCTTTCCCGAAGATCAAAGACCCCGGTTGCTCCCATGATCGTCCCCGCGATGGCCAGCCCAACGAAGATCACCGTGCCTGTCCAGACAAGTCGTTGCCGGGGATCTCGAACATAGAAACGGAGTTCCTTTCGGGCGAGGGTGGGAATGACACCCCAAGCGCCACTGGCCATTCCGTGTCGCCGTGCTCGGGCTGCGGGTCTGCTGCCTTCTGCAGGTGTGGTGAGCATCCAACCGAGAAGACGACGCCAAACATAAGCAAAACCAAGAAGCCAGCCAGTCGAGACCGTGAGGAAGAACAGTGCCGACAAAACACTTCCGGCAGCGGCCTCGGTGATCGCTCTCTGCGCCGCTACCGGTGGGACCAAGACCGCCCAGTCCATGATCGTGTGGTTGAGGGCAGCCTGCTCCATCCCGATCGAACTCACCGTTGTCGCCACAGAGCGATAGACGAAGAACGAGCCCGCAGCGAGACCGAGGATCATGAAAGTGGCGATGTCGCGACCGCGGCGTGTTCGTAGAATCGCCGAAACGAATGCAGAGAAGAGTTGGGCTCCCACCATGAGCAACCCGATGTAGATAAGTGAAGCAGGGAGAATCATCCACCAGCCAGCCCCTAGGACTGCCGCGTTGGCGCCCAGAAGGACGACTGGGACAATCGTGGCCGGCGCCACCAGGCTTGCCGCTGTGAGACCCTGAACCATCTGGTTGCCGGAGATCGGCAATACGGCAAGCTGTTGGGGGTCGAGATTCTCGTCCAACGGGAAGATGATCACTGGCAGGGTGACCCAGCCAAGGAAGAAGAAAAGGGCCGCCCATCCCATGTAGCTGTTGAACGCGGCGCCATTGGACGTCGCAAGTTCGTTGGCGACGGCCAAATGCTTGCCGGCAAGCCATATCGCTACCCAGGTGAGAAGGAGCATGGCCACCGGAAAGCCGATGCGGCGCTGAACGTCGTTCCGGATCCCGTTCCAGGTGAGACGTGCCTTGAGCTCTACTAACTGGCGTACCACGAGGACTCGTCGTTGGGGTCGCCGCCAACCGCGGCGATGAAGGCGTCCTCGATGTTGTCCATCCCGGTCCTTTCGCACAGCCCGTCAGGCGTTTCCTCGATGATGAGACGTCCTTCAACCATGATCCCTACCCTGGTGCACAACTTTCCGACCAAGTGCATCTCGTGGGAGGAGAAGACGATCGTGGTTCCTCCAGATGCAGCCTGCTGAAGCAGGTTCCTTATCAGTCGTCCTGAAACAGCGTCCACACCTTCAAACGGCTCGTCGAGAAAGAGCACTGGTGGCCGGTGAATGATGGCTGCACCGAGGGCCACCTTCTTGCGCATCCCGCGCGAGTAGTCGCCAATCAACTTCGCCCCGGATGTGGTGAGGTCTAGTAACTCCAGCAACTCATCGCGCCGGGTGGCTGCTTCCGAACGGGTGAGACCGTGCATGGCGGCGGTGAAGTCGAGCAATTCGGCCCCGGTGAGACGTTCGTAGAGATTGAATTCCTCTGGGAGCACTCCTATCCGGGCCTTGACTTCCGTCGGACTCTTCCAGGTGTTGAATTCGCCTATGCCTACCGTCCCGGCATTGGGCCGCAGTAGCCCGACAATGGTTTTGATCGTCGTGGTCTTGCCCGCACCGTTTTGCCCGAGAAGGCCATAGAACTCGCCAGGCTGAATGGCGAGGTCAACATTGTCGACCGCCACTGTCTTTCCGAACTTTCTGACAAGGCCTCTTGTCCAAACCGCAGGCGGGGCACCCGATGTTTCCACGGCATGGTCTTCGGTGAGTGGCTGGGTCACGAGAGCAAGTATCGACGGCAACGCCCGGTAAGTGAAACGTTCTGTGACGCGTCCCTCAGGGGATGTACGGTTGGGGTGTCTTGGAATATCAGGCTCTTTACAGAAAGTACCGGCCGCAGACATTTGACGAAGTGATCGGCCAAGGTCATGTCACCACCACCCTGGCTCGCGAGGTGGCCGAGGGCCGGGTCGCTCATGCCTATCTGTTCACTGGGCCGCGGGGCACTGGGAAGACCTCGACGGCCCGGATTCTCGCCAAAGCCCTCAACTGTGAAAACCGTCACTCCGACGGCTCGCCTTGCAATGAGTGTGGGAGCTGTTTGGCGATCACGGACGGGATTTCGCTGGACGTGATGGAGCTCGACGCTGCTTCTCACAACTCCGTCGACGACATCCGTGACATCAAGGTCAGTGTCACGACCGTGGCTTCGGGTGCCAATTCGAAACGGGTCTTCGTCTTGGACGAGGCCCATATGCTTTCCAAAGCAGCCGGGAACGCCCTCCTCAAGACCCTCGAGGAGCCACCGAAACATGTCCACTTCGTTCTGGCGACCACGGAGCCGTACAAGCTCCTCGACACCATCCGAAGTCGCACCCAGCGATTCGACTTCCATCCGGTGGCGGTTGAAGAGCTAGCGGGCTATCTCAGCTCCATCGCCGACCGCGAGGGCTACAAGACCGACCCTTCCGCCCTGATCGGGATCGCTCGACACGCGAGCGGGTCTGTCCGGGATTCACTGTCGCTGCTGGAGCAGGTGTCTGCCCTGGGAGCCGGGACAGTCGACCCTGCAGGAGTCAGGCGGGCCCTCGGATTGGCCAGCTCAGAAGCTTTCACGAGGTTGGCTGACGCTATTGCGGGCCAGGATGCCAAGGCTGCACTGGAGTTGGTGGCCGAGTTGGCCGCAGATGGTGTCGACCTGAGGCGGTTCGTTGCAGAGGCGGTCGGGTTCTTCCGTGGTGTTTTCCTCGCCCACTACGCCCCCAATCTCGCAGAGATCTCCGATGAGCCTGCCGAGGTGTACGAGTCTTGGAAGAAGACAGCCGAAATCGTGCCGGCTACAGATGTCTTGCGTGCTGTCGACCTGCTCGGCGAAGCCCTGATTCGACTTCGAGAGGGTCGCGAAGAACGGTTGATGGTCGAGCTGGCCTTGATCAAGCTCACCCGGCCGGAGACCGCATCGGACCCCGACGCCCTGGTGTCGCGGATGGATCGGCTCGAGCGCAGGATTGGTAAGCCAAGTGAGGCCGCCCCACCAGTATCGACGTCTGCCTCTGCTCCAGAACCGGATAAACCAGCCAAACCGCCCACCGTCACCACCGAGGCTGCACCGGAGACGGAAATGAACGAGGCAGCGGCACCCTTGATCACTGAGGAGGGGTCGGTGGATTCTCCCGCAGACCCCGCAATCGACATCAGCTTTGAGCAGCTCCAGAAAATCTGGCCCGGGCTCTTTGGCGGACTTCGTGACGTGTTGGGAGCACGACGATGGGCCTTCTTTCGAGAGGCAGTGCCAGCCGATGTCGCCGGCAACACGATCATTCTCGAAGTAGCGCACGAATTTCATCTCGCATCTCTCCAACAGGACGATGCGGTTGCCAGCATTGTCGCTACCAAGGCCGGTGACCTCTTTGGCTCCCCGATCAAGGTTCGATTCCGCGCCAAGGAGGGCTCATCAGTGCAGGAGGTCGACCCACACAAGGTCGATCTCAACGACCTCGAGGACCGCCCTTCCGTTGAGACGGACCCGACGGAACTTCTGGCTGCCGAACTGGGCGCCGAGGTAGTCGACGAATAAGGACTGGGTTGGGACGGGAGTACCCTTGTGGGCATGAATCGACAGCCCGACATGCGTCAGATCATGCAGCAGGCGCAAAAGATGCAAGAAGAGCTCGCCAGGGCACAGGCCGAACTCGCCGAGCGGCGGTTTGAGGGGTCTGCGGGCGGCGGGATGGTTACGGCCATAGTCAATGGCAGGCCAGAGTTGGTTGAGGTCAAGATCTCTCCTGACGTTGTCGACCCCGCGGATGTGGAAATGCTCGAAGACTTGGTGGTCGCCGCGGTTCGTCAGGCAATCGACGCCGCCGTCGAAGCCGCCAACAGCCAGCTTGGTGGGCTCACCGGCGGCCTCGACATGGGCGGCCTGCTTGGTTGATGTTTGAAGGACCCGTCCAGCGTCTGATCGACGAGCTGGGACGTCTTCCGGGGATAGGCGCAAAGTCTGCGCAACGTCTCGCTTTTCATATTCTTGCCGTTGAGGAAGCCGATGCCCGACGTCTGGCTGTTGCAATCACCGACATGCGGGAACAGGTAACACTTTGCGAGCGGTGCTTCAACGTGGCGGCCGGGCAATACTGTTCTATCTGTCGCGACACCCGCCGTGACGAGACCATTGTCTGCGTTGTGGAACGTCCCCAGGACATTGTTGTCGTTGAACGAACCCAGGAGTATCGGGGCAGGTATCACGTCCTTGGGGGATCCCTCTCACCTATCAACGGGATCGGCCCTGGTCAGCTTCGTTTTGACGAGTTGAAGGCACGACTTGAGCCTGAAGGCATCGCGGAGCTGATTATGGCGACCAACCCGACCATCGAAGGTGACGCAACAGCCATGTACATCGCCCGGGAGCTAAAGCCTCTAGGGGTGCGGGTAACCCGTCTCGCCTCCGGCCTCCCTGTCGGTGGAGATCTCGATTACGCCGATGAGCTGACGATCGGTCGGGCCCTCATCGGCCGCTCCGAGCTCTAAGCCAATCACCGTCTCTGCTGATTCCCTACGGTGCGTCGATTGAGTGGACGACACATCGTTTGGGATTGGAATGGGACGCTGCTGGACGATCTGCACGTCGTCATTGAGGCAGCCAATGTCTCGCTGGGTCAGCTTGGAATCGGTCCCATTGACGAAGATGACTATCGCAATCATTTCACCCGTCCGGTTCGAGCCTTCTACGACTCGCTATTTGGGCGATTGGTGACTGAGGCAGAGTGGGAGGCTCTCAACGAGAGGTTTCACGATGAGTACTACTCGCGCGTCGATCGAGCTGACTTGACGGTTGACACGATTGCGGCCCTCGATCGCGCCGATCACCATGGGTGGGGTCAGTCGCTTCTGTCGATGTCGCCACAGGACTGGTTGGTGGATGTGGTCGGTCGCAAGGGTGTGACCGGTCGTTTCGCCATTGTCGATGGGTTATCCGGGCCGACTGGAGGTCTCAAGGCTGACCATCTTCAGCAGCATCTCGATATTCAGGGTCTCGATCCGGCCCAAACCGTGGTGGTTGGCGACACTCCTGATGATGCGGTTGCAGCGCGCACTGTTGGAGCGCAGCCCATCCTCTACCACGGCGGAAGCCATCACTTGCCTCATCTCAAGCGGACACAAGCTCCGGTTGCCCACTCCCTCGTGGAGGCTGTCGCCATCGCCCAAACCCTCTAAACCAGCCGAGGTCTATTGGCGGATCAATGTCTCGATTAGTCGATTGTGAGACTGGAAATCGAGCGAAGCCGCGCCAAGTCGTGGTGTGCCTCCATGTAGCGAATACTGCCGGTCTTGGAGCGCATGATCACTGAATGGGTCACCGCACGGTCTTCACCGGTGAAGTCGACCGGGCGGAGGTATTCGCCTCCGGTCACACCGGTGGCGGCAAAAAAAACATTGTCCGAGTCGACAAGATCGTCACCCGTCATCACCTGGTCGAGGTCGAGACCCTCTTGTTGGGCGTACTCGCGCTCCGCTTCGTCTCGGGGCCACAGTCGGCACTGAATCTCACCACCTATGCACTTGAGAGCCGCCGCGGCGATGACCGCCTCAGGTGAGCCGCCGATCCCCAGCATGATGTCGGCGTCGTGTTCGTCCTGGTTGGTTGCGATAGCCGCGGCAACGTCGCCATCGCCGAAAATCGAGATCCTGGCGCCGGCGGCCCGGGCCGCGTCGACGTAATGCTGGTTGCGAGGCCTATCGAGGATGAGACAACGGAGGTCGCCCATCGCCTTGTCGTTGGCCTTGGCGACTTGCTTGAGGTTGTGCTCGACTGGCGCTTCGAGATCGACGAGGCCTCTCGCCTCGGGACCGACGGCAATCTTGTCCATGTAGACGAGAGAACCCGGTGCATACATTGAGCCACGCCCCTCGGCCAAAGCGATCACCGCGATCGCTCCAGGAAGGCCGGCGGCGGTCAGGGTTGTCCCATCGACCGGGTCTACCGCCACATCGACAACCATTCCTTCACCGGTTCCCACCTTTTCCCCGTTGAAAAGCATCGGCGCCTCATCCTTCTCGCCCTCGCCGATAACCACTAACCCATCGATGTCGATCGTCGAGAGATGGAGGCGCATCCCGTCCACCGCTGCCTGGTCGGCTGCCTCTTTGTTGCCGCGACCGAGCCATCGACCCGCTCCCATGGCCGCTGTTTCGGTGACCCGAACCAGATCGAGCCCGAGATTCCGCTCGATCGGCTCTGCCATCAGCCGCTCACCCGGATGACGATCGCATCACCCTGACCGCCCCCACCACAGAGGGCAGCGGCGCCAACACCTCCACCCCGATGCATGAGCGCGTTGACCAGCGTCACTACCAGTCGGGCACCCGTTGCACCAAGAGGATGCCCGAGTGCGATGGCACCACCGTTGACATTCACCTTGTGTTCGGGGATATCGAGCATGCGAGCCGACCAAAGCGAGACAGCAGCGAATGCTTCGTTGATCTCAACAAGATCCAGGTCAGACGGGTCCATCTTGGTCTTCTTCAAAGCGACCAGGAGGGCCTCCGCGGGACGCTCGTGAAGTGTGGCGTCCACTCCTCCGATCTGACCGTAGGAGATGATCTCGGCGAGGATCGGAGCGCCTGCGGCTTCCGCGGCGTCGCGGTCGGCGACGACGACGGCGGCGGCGCCGTCTGAAATCTGCGAGGCGTTACCGGCTGTGATTGTTCCGGTCGCGACAAAAGCAGGGCGCAAACTACCCAGTGATTCTGCGGTGGATTCTTCACGGATCCCCTCGTCGGCGACGATCTCAACAGAGTCGCCTTTGCGTTTGGGAATCTCCAGGGGGGTGATTTCGGCCGGGAACTGACCATCGCGGGTGGCTTCGGCTGCGCGCTGGTGGCTTCGCGCCGACCACTCGTCTTGTTCCTGACGGCCGATTCCGAGCTGGTCGTTCTTGTGGTCCGACGATTCGCCCATCGTGCATTGGTCGAAGGCGCAGAACAGACCGTCATGTTGCATGACGTCGACCATTTGGGCATCGCCGATTCGGGCCCCCCACCGGAGCTCGCGAACCACGTGGGGAGCATTCGACATGCTCTCCATTCCTCCGGCCATCACGAACTTCGACTCACCAAGCCGGATGGATTGGTCGGCCAGACCGATCGCTGACATGCCGGAGAGGCAAACCTTGTTGATCGTGACGGATGCCACAGTCATGGGGAGGCCACCTGCGACCGCCGCTTGACGTGCCGTGATCTGACCTTCGCCTGCCTGTAGCACATGCCCAATTAGGACCTGGTCGAATACCGCCGGGTCGGTTTTGGATCGTTTGAGGGCAGCACCGACGGCGTTTCCGCCCAATTCGACGGCTCGGAGTGGGGTAAGTTCTCCGCCGTACTTGCCTATCGGGGTACGGGCAATCCCGGTAATCACCGAATTCTTCACAGGTACCGATGCTACTGGCACGATGACAGTTCTCTTCACCGGCGATAGCCTCGTCATGTGAAACTGCTCAATCTCGATCACGTGGCGATTGCGGTGAGGGATCTCGACATCGCGGTCGGCGCCTACTCAGACCGCTACAAGGTTGCTCCTCTCTATCGGGAGGTGGTTGAGAATCAAGGTGTCGAAGAGGCCATGATCCCGGTTGGCGGGTCATTTATTCAGTTGCTTCAGCCGCTAAATCCTGAAACCCCGGTGGGCAAGTTCTTGTCTAAACATGGTGAAGGTCTTCACCACATTGCCTATACGGTTGCATCCATCGACCGTGCCCTTTCCCATCTCAAAGCTGAAGGCGCCCGACTTATCGACACTGAGGCTCGTGTTGGTGGCCGGGGAGCCAGAATCGCTTTTGTGCACCCAGCCGACCTGGGTGGCACCTTGATTGAACTTGTGGAGCTGAGCGATGGCTGATGGTGTGGAGATCAGAGGCGGTGCTGGCGAGTTCGAAGCCGCCGTGATAGCGGTGGTTCTCGATCGGATCGCACGTGACGAGGCTGCGGCGAGACAGGGAAAAGGCGGACCAAGCGGACCGGGTCTGTCAGCTTGGGTGAGGGCACTTCTCCCCGAACAGCCACACGCACCGATAGGAGTAGCGGGAGACGCGCCGTTCGGCGCAGCGCGTGAGATCACCTGGCCAGAGGCCTAGACGCGTCGACGTAGTTCTTTGAGCTCAGGCGATCGGAGTGCGTATGCCACGACAAGGAATGTGGTGAGGGCCGTGACCCCACCAACGACCACCCATCCCAGTCCGCCCCAGAGTGTGAGTTCGTCGTCACCAAACAGGGCGCTGGTTAGTGAGAGAGCCACAGCCGCTGCAACGGTGGCGGCAACAAGGCCACGCAACAGGGATGGCACCAGTCGGCGGACCGCCACCCAACCTGAGTCGAACCCCCATGCCACCAGCATTGCAAGGGCATAGCCGGAAATGATCAGGGTTGATGCGAGGGCGAACCCTTCTACACCCATGGAGGTGTACAGGCCCCGCCAGACCGGGATCGCCACCACGGAGAACGCGGTGCCGATGAGCACCGGGGTCCACATCTTCCGTTTGGCGTAGAAATGGCGCGAGAGAATCTGATGAAGTCCCCACGCCGGTATGGAAAAGGCATAGATGGTGAGAAGTCGAGCGACCAGATCGGCGTCTTCCGCTGTGAACTGCCCGTTTTGATAGAGGAGTCCGACCAAGGGTCGGGCCAGGACGATTAGGGAAGCTGTGGCGGCCGCAGCCACAAATAGGGTGTTGCGGGCAGCTCGGCCGGTGGTGTCGACCAGAGCGTCGTTCTCACCACGAGCCGCCAACCGGGCCAAGAACGGGTAGGCAGCCACACCGGCGGCCTGTGCGATGACCCCGACGGGCACCATATTGAGCTGACGGGCGAAGCCGAGAGCGGAGGTAGTGCCTGCCTCCACCTGACCGAAAAAACGAACGAACTGTTCGTCCAAAACCGCGACCGACTGCCCGATCATCAGCGGCAATGCCAGCAGCAAATACTCGCCAACGCTCGACTCGTTCTTGAGTGGCCGCATCAGCCATGTTGTGGTCCGGCTGGCCCCCCACCACTGGAGGCCGAAGCTTCCGATCGCCGACCCGATTACCGCGCCCCAGAGAAACGACTCCGGTGACGCGTTGCCGGCGGCGGCCCCCAAGAGGCCGCCGATGATGATTCCCAGGTTGTAGATCAAAGGTGCCAGCGCAGGGAGTAAGAACCGGCGGTGGGTGTATTGGACGGCCATGAGCAGGGCCCCTACCACCAGGAAGATCTGTGCCGGCAGAACCAGACGTGTCATGGAAACCAGGCGGTCGTGATTTTCGACAACGTCCGGAAAGACAAACGAGACGAGGTCGTTCGCAAAAACCCACATGAACGCGGTGAGAATCACCACGGCGATCCCAACGAAGCGGAATACCGATGTGAACGCTCGACTGGCCCTATCGAGGTGCCCGGCCTCGATGTGCCTGCTCAGGATGGGTATCAGCGTGATCGTCAGGTAGGCACCCGCGAGCAGGTAGTTGAGGAAGTCAGGGACGAGAAAAGCCTGTTTGTAGAGGTCTGCCTCGCTACCGACGCCAAATAACCCAGCAAGAAGTGCCTCACGCCCCAAGCCGAGAAGACGGGAAAGGAGAACGCTCCCGGCGACGACCGCGGCAGCGGTCCCCATGCGGAGCGGTCGGCTCATTCGCCGGCTGAGTGCTTCCGTAGCTCATCGAGAATCGAGATGGGAACAACGAGATCCCCGTAGCCGGTGCCCAGATCGAGTCCAGGCTTGTAGCTCCCGTGATAGTCGCTGCCGCCCGACGGGACGAGCCCGAAGCGTCGGGCGAGATCTGTGTACCCATCCCGCTCGTGACGGTGATAGCTGGGGTAGATCGCCTCTAGCCCCACTAGTCCCCAACCGACAAGACTGTCGAGGAGGTCGGCCATCTTGGCAGCACGGTTGATGCCGAGGGTGTGGGGATGGGCCAGGATCGGCACGGCCCCCGATTCTCGTGCCAGGCGGATGGCTTTCTCAGGGTCGAGTCTCGGTCTCCCCAAGTATGCCGGTTTGTTGTTGCCAAGCCATTCGTCGAATGCCGTTTTGATATCGGGTACATATCCCTTTGCAACCATCACGGCCGCGATGTGAGGGCGGCCAACAGTTCCCTCTCCGGCCTCTTCGAGAACCTCCTCGATCGTCATTGGCATTTCGAGGGCGGTGAGCCTGTCGACGATCCCGATGTTGCGTCCGCTACGACCACCTTGGAGAGCGCCGAGTTGGTCTTGGAGCGGACCGGTGCCCGGGTTCAGCCAGAGCACAATCAGGTGCATGCCGCCACTGTCGTAATCGAGAGAGAGTTCGGTCCCCGGGATCAGTTCAAGCCCACCTCGGGCAGCGGCCTCGGTTGCCGCCGGAATGCCTTCTTGAGTGTCGTGGTCGGTCAGCGCGAGGGCGACGAGACCTTTGGCGAGGGCGAGTGCAACCAACTCTTCGGGGTCGGCCGAACCGTCGGAAGCGGTTGAATGGGCGTGGAGATCAACGGCCACGTCACTGATCATGGCGGCTGGAGCCGTCAAGGAGCGGAAACGTCGACCGTCACCGATTCGATGTAGACCGTTTCCAACGGGAGACTCTGCTCGGAGGAGCCGACCGCAGCACCGGTGGGTACGGCGGCAATTCTGTCGAGAGTCTCCTGACCTGAGACCACTGCTCCCAGGACATTGAAGCTGCTGGTGAGGAATTGGCCGTCGTCGCCGATGACGATGAAGAATTGTGATCCGGTGCTCCGTGACCCGCGATTTGCCATGGCAACTACCCCCTCCTCATAGACAAAGTCATCATCGGGGAACTCGTCTGCAATCACATATCCTGGACCACCGGTTCCGTTGGCCTCTGGGTCGCCACCTTGAGCCACGAACCCGGAGACCACCCTGTGAAAAACTTGGCCGTCGTAATAACCCTCACGGGCGAGAAACACAAATGAGTTGGCTGTTTCTGGGTATCCGACGGGGTCGAGTTCGATAACGACATCACCACACGATGTCGTCAATGTTGCCGTGACCTTGGCGTTGGGAGTGATGTCAGCTTGCTTCACGGGCCCATCGAAACTGATGATTTGTTCCGGGGGAGGTTGGTCGGCTTCGCAAGCCGTGGTTTGTTCACGAAACCCCTCGTAGCCGGCAGGGAGTGTGGTGCTGTCGCCGGCAAAGACCCCGGTGAAGGCTAAGAAACCGACGACAACCACGCCGAAGATGCCGGCTGTCCCGAGTCGCCGCCACAGCTCACTACGGGCCTCTGCCTTCTTTTCGGCGTCGCGCTTTGCAGCACGTTGTTCCTTTTGGCGCTGTCTTTTATCGGACATGGCGCAGCGACTTTAGGCCGGGCGTCGTCACAATCTTTCGGTCCGGTAGTTCGTAATGGGTGGGCGGACGATTCAAACTGTGGGAGTCATGCCTGTTGTGGTCCAGAAATATGGGGGCACCTCCGTCGCTGATCCGTCCCGCATCGAGACGGTGGCCGACCGTGTTCGAGGCCTTCGTGACCAGGGCAACGATTGTGTTGTCGTCGTCTCGGCGATGGGTCAGACGACTGACGAATTGGTTTCACTGGCAGCGCGGATTTCCGATCGACCCGACCCGCGGGAGATGGACATGCTGCTCTCCGCAGGGGAGCGGGTGAGCATGTCGCTTCTTGCCATGGCGCTCCAGGCTCGGGGCGTTCCTGCCGTCAGCTACACCGGGTCGCAGGCAGGAATCCTCACCGACTCCTCCCACGGCGAGGCGCGGATTACTGAGATCACTGGTGAGAGGGTCAAGAATTCTCTCGCCAAGGGTCTTGTGGTAGTTGTTGCCGGCTTTCAGGGCGTCGATCCCGTCAGTAGGGAGATCACAACCTTGGGTCGGGGAGGCTCGGACACAAGTGCGGTAGCCCTGGCAGCTGCACTTGACGCCAAGGCGTGTGAGATTCTTACGGACGTGTCCGGTGTATTCACTGCCGATCCACGTGCGGTTCCGTCCGCTCGAAAGCTCTCCTTCTTGGGATTTGAGGACATGCTCGGCCTTGCCGAGGCTGGTGCAGCAGTTCTCAAACCGCACTCGGTTGAATACGCCCGCGATGCGGGTGTCGCTGTCCACGTTCGGTCGTCTTTCTCTCAGGAGGACGGCACTTGGGTGACTCCGGATGCCCCCCATAGGAAAATCGTCGGAATTGCAGCCGAAACGGTCAATGACGAAGGTCGGATCACAATCGTCGGCCCGGAGGCATCGGCCAGCCTCCCGAGAATCTTGAATGTGCTGAACGTGGAGGGTATTGACGGTCGCCGGGGCGAATCTGGAGAGCAAATGGCGAGAGTGCGTGTTCATATCGAACGAATTCCAGAAACGTTGCGTTCAATCCACCGAGAACTATTCGAAAAGGGGGAAGCAGGGTGAGTCGGGTCGCCATTGTCGGAGCCACCGGTGCGGTGGGTCGCACAATGTTGAGGATTCTCGAGGAGCGAAACTTCCCGCTCTCCGATCTGAGACTGTTGGCTTCCCAGCGCTCTGCCGGAACAACCGTGTCGACACGTTGGGGTGATGTTGTTGTGGAGGATCTGGCCAACGCCGACCCCGACGGACTCACATTGGCCCTGTTCTCAGCAGGCGGGGATCGCTCGCGTGAGCACGCATCTCGATTCGTTTCAGGGGGTGCCGTGGTGATCGACAACTCGTCGGCGTTTCGGATGGACAGTGATGTTCCTCTCGTTGTCGTAGACGTCAACAACGATGCCGCGTTCGGCCACAGGGGGATCATTGCCAACCCCAACTGCACCACGATGACAGTCATGATGGCGGCGTTCCCACTCCACAACGCCGCCTCCTTGCGTTCGATGGTTGCAACTTCGTTCCAGGCGGTATCGGGGTCAGGTCAGCAAGGTGTTTCGGAATTGGTTGGTCAAATGGGTCTGCTGGGCAACGACCTCGATGCCCTGATGGGTGGTGGATGGGAGGACCCTGGCGCCACAATCTTTGAGAGACCCATCGCCTACAACACACTGCCTTTTGCTGGTTCCCACGTCGAGGGCGGATATACCGATGAGGAGATGAAGTTGGTCAACGAGTCGCGGAAGATTCTTGACCTTCCGGGTTTACGGGTGGAGCCCACTTGCGTGCGTGTCCCGGTTCTGGTCGGTCATGGGGTGGCAGCCACCATGAGGTTCGAGAGGGACTTGGCCGCTGACGAGGCAATGTCGATCCTCGGATCGGCGCCGGGTCTAGAGCTGTGGAAGGACCGCACTCCTACGCCTCTAGACAGTGCCGGTATCGACGAGGTGCTTACGGGCCGCGTCCGCAACACCCTCGGTGAACCAGGTGGAATCAATCTTTGGGTGGTCGGTGACAATCTCCGAAAGGGCGCAGCGTTGAATGCCGTCCAGATTGCGGAATTGTTGGTCGGTTAGACCTTCTCCTCGCGGAGCAGTGCCGACATTCTGCGGCGGAGAGTGGGGTGGGCATTTTTCAGCCCAAGATCCAAAGCGAAATGAGCGTCGTCTTCAACCTCGAGAACGATCGCCTCACCCTCGGCGCGAATGTGGAAGCCGTCGGGTAACGCCGAGATTCTCATCCCTTCCCTGGCCCAGTCGGCCACTTCTTCGTCGCCGATCGTCATTGTGAGACGGTCGTCTGTCAGATCGAGAACCACCCTCATCGGGGGTTCCGTCTCTCCTTCGATGCTTAGTCGTGCGTCATATGCGGTCATCAGCGGTCTCCAACATCTAGTGGACCCGATCAGACTATCCGCAATTGCCTCCCGTTTAAAGGTGTCAAGTGGGCGAGTTCCTCGGCGTCGCCTACCATCCCAAGCACAAATCGGGACGTAGCGCAGCTTGGTAGCGCGCAGCGTTCGGGACGCTGAGGTCGTCGGTTCGAATCCGGCCGTCCCGACTCAGAAGATGCCGGCTAGGGCCGTCCGCAGGGGCGGCCCTCGGTGTTTGGTCGGATTCCATCGCGCGTCAGGTGGATACGAGTCGAAGCCACTTCGCTCGCTTGACCCCCTGGAGGTGTGGTCACGTGCGGGCGAAAGCGAGGAGTTCAGCGATGTCGCCACCGTCGGCACGCTGCAACGCGATACGGTAGGTCGCCCTCAGTTCGTCAGTATCGACATCCAGTCCGACTCCCCAGCCGAATGGTTCGCGACCGAGTCAAGCGAGCGTATTATCGAGATCATCGTGGGAACCGTCTTGAGGGAGGGGGCCCTCTAGCCGATGTGATGGGCCCCTAGCTCGCTATTCCTCTTCCTTGGCAGCAGAAGGCGGCGCCTTTGGCAAACGGGCGGTTCCTGGCTGTTCGGGCGATCGCGTACCGGGACCGAGAGCATCACGCAGTTCGGATGCGGTTATCGGCTTGAGCACGCAGGCGTCGGCACCAGCCCTTCTTGCGATGAACTCGTCTGCCGACCTGTCAAGCAGCAGGACAGTTCGTGGTCTGGTGGCCTCATCGAACGACTGTCGGATGTCGCGCACCACTGCCATACCGCCCATGCTCCCGACCTGCATGTCGACGATCACGGCAGCCGCCTGGTTTTCTGCGGCGAGTCGACTCGTCTGACGGGGGTCGCTGACTTCCTCGATTTCCCACGTTCCAAGGGTGAGAGAGGAGCGCACCTCGTTGACTACCCAGGAGGCGTCGGCGATCAAGAGCACCGTTGACATTGGTCGGGACGATAGTGCGGGGCGAAATCCAACCGTTCTGTGAAGATTTTCATGGGCTATACCCCCAAAAACCTTCACAGAAGGGTGTTTGGGTCCTGAAATGGAGTATTGCCCAGCCCCTCCTACCCTCACCGGCCGTGCGACGTATCGGTCTTTTGGTGCTCTTTCTTGGCTTACCCGTTGTTGCCCTCGCTCAAGACGACGCCAATGGCATCGACGTTGTCGATGTCAGCGGCCCGCTGGATGCTTCTGCGCTGGACTTCATGGCCGACTCGATCGAAGACGCCGCGGCTTCGGGTCAGGAGTTGGTTGTCCTTCAGATCAACTCGAAGGCCGTGCTCGACGAAGGCTCGTACTACTCGCTCTTGGATCTGGTAGAAACACCACCCGTCCCAGTAGCGGTCTGGATTGGGCCTGCCCCGGCAGTCGCCAATGGCGGTGCTGCGGAAATGGCCAACGTTGCCTTGCATGCGGCCATCGCTCCCGGTTCGGAATTTGGGCGTTTGGAGCCAGAGGTGTTGGGCCAGTCTTCCCATTCCGACGAGGTCCTAACGGCGGAGGAATCCGGTTTCGAGCTACAGCCGACCATCCGTCAATATCTTCAAGATTTGGACGGCCGTGTTTTCGTCACTACCGCCGGCCCGGTGACTGTCTCCACGATCAAGGAATTTGACGATGGCGTAACCCTGAAGACCGTCACCTTCAAGAAGCCAGGTTTCGCCACTCGATTCTTTCGCCTGGCTGTCACCCCCGAGGCTGCCTTCTTCTTCCTCGTGGTCGGGCTGAGCATGGTCACCTTTGAATACTTTGCGTTAGGCCCAGGCGTAGCAGCTGGAGTCGCCGCCGTCTCCTTGATTTTGGCGGGTTGGGGGGTAGTGAACCTTCCGATGAGATGGTGGGCGCTAGCCCTCGCCATAACGGGCTGGGGAGTTCTCACGGCCGCGTATCAGAAGGGTGGTGTTCTTGTAATGACGGTCGGAGGGGCCGTTCTTCTTGAGGTCGCAGGAATGTTCTACGTCGACGGCGGCGGCCAAATCGATCCCAGGTGGTACCTCGTTTTGCCCAGTGTTGTGGCTGTTCTCTTCTTCTTCCTTGCGGCGATGCCAACAGTGCAGCGGGCCCGGCTTTCCACTCAGACCATCGGGCGCGAGTCATTGATCGGACACCAAGGTACGGCGTTGGTCGATTTCGATCCTGATGGCCTTGTTGAGGTCGACGGTGCCCGGTGGAGGGCGACTGCTCATCGCGAGGCAGAGTTGCAGCTGGGCTCTCAGATTGTCGTCACCGGCGTGGATGGTCTCTTCCTTCAAGTCGACCCACTGGAGGCAGCCCGCGAAACATAGGTTCTCAGGTTTGTCAGATTTCTCTTGATGGGCGCCCTTCGGCTAGGTTCGTCCCGGTTGTCGCTACAAGCGGGAGGAACGTTTGTCCTTTTCGGACGATTGGCAGCTGAGTGCGCTGTGTCGTGGTAATCACGCATTTCTCTTTTTCCCTCCTTCGAAATTCGAAAGGAAGGACGAACGGGAACGTCGTGAGATGAAGGCGAAAGCGATTTGTGGAGTGTGTCCAGTGCAGGACCCATGCTCCTCACACGCCGTCACCATCAGGGAGCCCTTTGGAATCTGGGGAGGGCTCACCGAAGTCGAGCGACGAAACGTCTCGTTGGTCGGCTGACCCACATCGCGAAATCAAACCAGAAGAGAGCTCATCGAACTCGGCGGGTGTCCCCCCGGCGAACGGTGAGCCCTTCTTGGTCGGCCCACTCCAGAATCGGGACCACGTACTTTCGGGACAACTCGGTTGCGTCGCGAAAGTCCGCCACGGTGAAATCATCCTTCATGGCATCCAAGATCACCTTGAGTTGATCGATTTGGAAAGGGAGAAAAACGAGGTCGGCACTGACACTGGTCACCTCGCCGTCACGGACCTTGAGATGGAGAATCTCGGCGTCGAGAGCCAGATCACCGACTGAAGGGACGTCGAGCCCTGCGCTGAGCACCTTTTTCGTCGCAATCCAGGCGGTCTGCGATGCCGGGTCCAACTCGACCTCACGTCCCGCTGCGGCTACGTCCGGACCGCGCCGCTCGAGATCGGTCTCCTGATCCACGATTGCCTCTGCAACCGATACGTCAACGCCGAGTGTGTTGGCGAGAGTCGCCAGGGGCAACCCGACTCGCAGTGGGTTTTGGTCATGTTCGGCTCTCACCAACTCGTGGGTTGAGACGGTCAGCCTGTTGAGCTCTCCGTCGCTGAAAACAGTTTCACCGATCGCCCTTCCTGATGAGGGAACTCCTCCGAGGGTATGGGCAGACAGTCGCTCTGCCGTGTCCGACCCACGCAACCCCAAGATGACCTCAGCGACGTCGTCAGCGCTGATGCAAGCGGCGAGGTCAATGCCTGATCTCAACGCGGCCCTGGTGGAGCCGGGAGATGGATCGAGCACTTTTCCACCGGCTACCACAAGCTTGCGCCCGGTGTCTCTGACGATGAATCGATCTCCCCATGTGGTCACGAATGAGTCACTGCTCCGAATGACAGCCATCCCGTCTTCGAGGCCGATGAATTCCATTGAGTGGACACCACTACCGATGTGGAGTTGATAAGCCCCGCGACGGTCGGCTTTCTCGACGTACCTGGCGAAAGTGATAGACGCGAGGAATCGATCGGTTGCTTCCCACTGGCCGGCAATACCGATCATTTCCCCTCTCTGCACCTCCTCTCGGTCAACCCCGGCCAGGTTTAGGGCGACTCTTCGCCCGGGTTCGACTTCCTCGAGGCTTGTCTCGTGACTCTGGATGGCGCGCACCCTTGTCGACGTTCCCCCTGGATAGACAAGAACCCTTTGCTCGGCAGAAAGCGCGCCGTCGACGAGTGTCCCGGTGACGACCGTGCCCGACCCTGTCGCCGAGAACGATCGGTCGACCCAGAGTCGGGGGCGTCCGACGTCTCTGGGGTCTACGTTTTTCAGCAGCTTCTCCAATTCGTCGATCAGTTGGTCGATGCCCGCCCCTGTAGTGGCCGAAACCGGGATGATCGACGCCGTTTCCAAACCAGTGCCTTCCAATCTCTCGCTGGTTTCGATTTGAGCGAGTTCGAGCAGGTCAGTGTCGACCACGTCGGTCTTGGTCAAAGCAACAACTCCGATTTCGACGCCCAGAAGGTCAAGCACGGCGAGGTGTTCTTCGGACTGAGGCATCCAACCCTCGTCGGCAGCGACGACAAAAAGCGCAAGGTCGATTGCCTCGATACCGGCCAGCATGTTCTTCAGATAGCGTTCGTGGCCGGGGACGTCGACGAAAGAGACCTCTGTTCCGTCAGGCAAGGTGGTCCAGGCAAACCCAAGATCGATGGTCAGACCGCGTCGCTTCTCCTCCGCCCACCGGTCGGGATCTCGGCCGGTAAGCCGCTCGATGAGACTGGACTTGCCGTGGTCGACGTGACCGGCAGTGCCGATCAAAGGCATTGCGTGATGGTGTCGATCAGTTTCTGATCGTCGTCGGCATCAACTGTGCGTAGGTCGATCACCAGACTCCCGTCCTCGCGCCGAGCCAGAATCGGGGGATCGTCGGCTAGTAGGCACTCGAAGAGATGGTCTTGCCCTTCCACGATGACAAGCCACGTCGGAATCCCCACACCAGGCACACTGCCCGCTCCGATCGTGGATTGACCACCCTTGACGACTGCGTCCAGTGCTCCAGCCACTGCGGTTGCTCTGGCTTCGAGGGCCTCAGGTCCGATGGTTGCCTGCGCCCAAAATGGGTTTCCGCTGACATTATGGTCAGCAAAGGAGGCCAGGGTCGCAGTCAGGGCAGCCAGCGTGACGGCATCTACCCGGAGTGCCCTTGTGAGAGAGTGGTTGCGCAACGCTGCGACGGCATCCTTGGTCCCAACGATGATCCCTGCTTGAGGCCCGCCGAGGAGTTTGTCGCCGCTGAAACTCACCAGGTCGGCACCGGCTTCGAGCGCCTGGCGTGCGGCAGGCTCATCTTTGGTCCACCCGGGAGCAGCTTCGTTTAGCCAGGGGGTGGTGGCGTCGAGCAATCCTGACCCTATGTCGTAGACAAGGGGAACCTGATTTCTGTGGGCAAGCTCGGCCAGTTCCGTTACTGATGCCTGCTCGGTGAATCCCTGTACCCGGTAGTTCGACGGGTGAATCTTGAGGACGGCTCCGATGCGGTGAATCTGAGCTGCCGTTTCGAAGTCACCGATGCGTGATCGATTGGTCGTTCCAACCTCAACGAGGTGAGATCCACTGATCGCCATGACGTCCGGTAATCGATATGACCCGCCGATTTCGATGAGTTCACCTCTAGCCACCGGAACCGCTCTCCCAGATGATGTTGCAGCTAGGGCAAGGACCAGAGCCGCTGCGTTGTTGTTGACGATGAGTGCGTCTTCTGCACCTGTCAGACCTTTGAGAAGCCGCGAGGCATATTCGCCCCTTCTGCTCCTCTCGCCGGTTTCGACGTCCATTTCAACATTCGTCGGGTTGGCAGCGGCTTCCGCTGCAGCTGCAACGGCGTCTTTCGACCATCGCGCTCGGCCGAGGTTGGTGTGCAGGAGCACGCCAGTCGCGTTGATGATCGGGACGCCGGCGCGACGTCTGAGAAGGCGAATCATGCGAGTCACTTCGCCTTGGACGTCTGGCTCGCGGCCCTCGCCAATCGCCTTCCTGGCGGATTCCACGGCGCTGCGAACAATGTCGAGAAGAAGTAGCCCCGGTAGGGCGCCCGAATACTCCGCGGCGAGGTCGTCGACGCGGGGCAAATCTCGATACGGGTTGGCAGTCGTCACCACACAAGTGTGCCAGGTCTCGTCTGACCGGTTCATAAGATGCTCCGGTGGGTGCAGCTCCGGTGATCGCTGAATACTCGGCAAGTGTCATTGTGCTGCGGCCAGGAGAGGAAGGGCTTGAAGTCTTGATGGTGGAGCGCATCAACCGGGGATTCTTTGGAGGACTCGTCGTCTTTCCGGGTGGGAAGGTCGACACGATCGACGGTTCTGACCTGGCCAGGAGGGTGGTCAGCAGTGAGCATGATGATCACGAGTTTCGTAGTGCGGCGCTGCGCGAGCTCGCAGAGGAGACTGGCCTGGCGGCAACCCGCAGCGGCGTTGTTGCCGCTCCTCAGGAACGAGACGAGAGGCTCTTTCGTTCGCTCATGGGTGCGGGCTTAACCCTTGCCGGTGACTCGCTGGTTCTGGTGTCGCGTTGGGTAACGCCTGAAATGGCACCAAGACGGTTCGACACTTTTTTCTACATATTGGCAACAGCTATGACACCGCAGGTCCGCCTTGATGACCGCGAGTTGGTGAACCATGCGTGGGTCACGCCGACCGAAGCCCTGCGACGCTACGAGGCTGATGAGTGGAGGATGATCCTGCCCACTCTTGCCCATCTCAGATGGCTGCAACGCCGCAACTCGATCGAAGATGCCCTTGCGTCAGCAGAGGGAGCAGACGGTCGCACACTCATAGAGCCGCGCCGTCTCGAAGACGGATCGATCGTTCCGGTCCATATGCCTGCCGATCTGGGATGAAGATAGAGCGGGTGCTCGCCAACAACCCCGGGGTCTTCACAGGCACGGGCACAAACACTTGGATCCTCGATGACGGTGCCGGAGCAGTGGTTGTCATCGACCCTGGACCAGTTGACACCAAACACGGTCGGGCGATTGTCGATCGAATTGGGGACCGATCGGTGACGGCTGTCTTGGTCACCCATACCCACATTGACCACGCGCCACTGGCAAACCCGCTGGCATCTGATCTTGGAGTCCCTGCAATCGGCCATGCTCCCGGACCCCACTTTGAACCTGATGAGAGGCTCCTCGATGGGGCGAAATTGGAAGTGGGAAGCTTGGACGTGACGGTGGTACACACGCCGGGGCATGCCGACGATCATCTCTGTTTTCGAGCAGGAAACGCCCTGTTCACGGGAGACCACATCATGGGTGGGTCTTCGGTGATGGTCGAGGACATGGGTCCGTATCTGCGCTCGTTGGAGAAGCTGCGAAACACCGGTTTGGAACGACTTCATCCTGGTCATGGTGAAGAGATGGCTGAGCCCGACTCAATTATTGACTGGTACCTGGCACATCGTCGTCAGCGCCACGAGCAGGTGTTTCAGGCAATTGTCGACGGACGGCGCACAGCAGCGGACATAGTTGAGAGTGTCTACTCAGATATCGATCGATCGCTGCATCCCCTGGCAGCTCGTTCGGTTTCCGCCCATCTCACGTTGCTCAGCGACGAGGGCCGGATAATCTTCGAGGACGGCAATGCCTTTGCTTTGCCCGGTAGAACATGACCCGATCAACCAGGTTTCTCGTAGCTCTTCTTGTCCTTGCGATGGCCCCACCCGCCTTCGGGCAGGTGACAGATGAGGACGTTGATCGCGCCCGCGCCGAAGTCAACCGGATTGTGGCGGAATCTCAGGAGTTGGGCGATGAGGTCCAGGAAGCGTGGGCTCGCCAGTTCGAGTTGGACCACGAGATCGCCACCCTGAATTCCTCAATCGAGTTCGCCAGGCTCCAACTGACTGACGCTGAGCAACGTCTCGAAGAAGTGGCAGTCGAGTTGTACATGGGATCAACCTCGGTTGCCTCGTTGGCCGTTCTCTTCAATGCCAGTGATGACGAGTATCAGGCAGGATTTGAGTATCTCCGCGAAGTCACCGGAGTCGACGACGATGTGGTCAGCCAGCTCAGAGTGTTTCGGCGGGAACTCGATAGACAGACAACGAGACTGGATGAGGCTTCTGCCGAGCAACTGATCGTCACCGCCGAACTGGAGAAGAGGGCATTTCAGCTCCAACAGGATTTGGGCTCCGCGCAGGCGGTCTACGACCAAGTAGTCGAGAAGCAGCGGCAGGAAGAGGAGGAACGACGGCGTCGTGCAGAGGAGGCGGCCCGGCGTCGAGCAGAGGAGGCAGCCCGCCAAGCCACTTCTACAACGGTGACGGGTGTCGTTGGCACTACCGGAACAACGGCGGCCGGTCCCACCACGACATCTGTCGACAATGGTGGCACTACAACTACTACGACAAGTCCACCACCGTCTCCGCCTCCGCCTCCGCCTCCGCCTCCGTCAGGCAATGGCGCCTGTCCCGTGGCTGGAGCTGTTTCGTTTTCGGACACCTGGGGGGCACCTCGTTCAGGTGCCCGGGCTCATGAGGGTGTGGACATGATCGCTGCCCGTGGCACGCCTCTGGCTGCGATTGTCGGAGGCAGGATCAAACGCATCTCCAACAGCTCGCTCGGGGGGAAATCCCTTTGGCTCAGAGCGGACAACGGGGACGAGTTCTACTACGCACACCTCGATGGATATGCCGACATCTCGGTCGGTCAAAACGTGGCTGAGGGTTACATCGTCGGATATACCGGAAGCACCGGCAATGCCCCCTCGTGGTTACCCCACCTCCATTTTGAATATCATCCCGGCGGCGGCAGGGCAGTGAACCCGTATCCGTTGGTGAAGTCGATCTGCGGCTGAGTGGTGGTCACTGATCCGGAAAGCAGAGAGAGGACCCTCCTGAGTCCTCTTCTCTCCAGCCTCCCAAGCCCATCCCTCGGTGCTAGTTGCACGTTCCGGCGTCATTGTCGACCACGGAGAGTGGTGACCCAATGACTGTTCCATTGATCACGCAAGTGACTAGTCCCTGTTGTGGTTGTGGATAACACTGCTCCTGGTTTGAGCGACAACGTGGTTGGCCAAGGGGCTATCGTCCGATTACCCAAGTAAACCGGAGTTGCCCTTTGTCCACGCCTGAAGTCCCTGCCGAACAATCACCGGCCGGCGTCCCGCATAATCTGGCGACATGGGGAACCAGAGCGCAGGGTTTCCTCATCGACTACGGCCCGATCCTGGTCGTTGAGATCATTTTCGTTCGTAGTACGGCGATCTCCAGCCTGGTTGGCGTGGTCGGGATTCTCTATTGGGTCCTGCTCGGCTACCTTGACGGTGTTGGCGGTCAGACACCGGGCAAGGCGATTATGGGTACTCGCCTGGTCAATTCCGAAGGGAATGTGATAGGCGGCGGGGCCGGGATCGGGCGCAAATTCGTCCACATCCTCGACACCTTGGTATGTCTGATCGGATGGTTCCTACCCCTCTTCGACTCGAAGCGTCAGACGATTGCTGACAAGGTGATGACAACGTTTGTCATCGATGGTGTCGAGAAGAAGTCCTTCTCGGTTGACCTTTGGATGCCACCCAAGGGATAGCGGTGCCCGCGGCTTATGCCGCCCCATTCTCCAGGTCTGCCAACAACTTGGCAATGCGACCGGTACAGGTTTCGAGTTCTGCCGGTGGCAAGGCCACGACCAGGCTGTCGACCAATTTGTTGAGCGCCGTTGCCGCCGGTCCTGGGTCCTGATCGGTCACCAGGGGCATACCGTTGTTCCCGCCTTCCACTACGGCCGGGTCTAGAGGGATGGCACCGAGCAGCTGTACCCCCAGCTCGTCGGCCAATTCAGCTCCGGTTCCTTGGCCGAAAACGTCGCCGGTCATGTTCTCAACGACTCCGAGAATCGGCATATGAGATCTCCTTGCCATGTCGGCAACTCGCAAGGCAACCTTCTGTGCTGCGCGCTGAGGCGTGGTAACCACCACCATTTCAGCTTGAGGCAGCATGCGAGTGAGCGCCATCTGCACGTCGCCCGTGCCGGGTGGCATGTCGATAATCAGGTAGTCGAGCTCTCCCCACTCCACCTGTTTCAGAAACTGCTCGAGCGCCTTGGACAACATCAACCCTCGCCACATGAGTGCGGTCTCTTCAGACTCGATGATCAGACCAGTCGAAATCACTTTCATTCCGTTGACTTCGATCGGTCGGATCAGTTTGGTCGAGCTGTCAGCCTCCAACCTCCCCTCTATGCCAAGCATGTTTGGCACGGAGAAACCCCAGATATCAGCGTCCAAGAGACCGACTCGAAAGCCCCTGGTTACGAGGCCCGCCGCGAGATTCACCGAGACCGACGACTTGCCGACACCGCCCTTTCCCGAGGCAACCGCCACAACACGGGTCGATGGTGACACCTGCGTAGCCTCAGCGTTGTCCCGGGCCCGTTGTCGGGCCACGTTCATCAGCTCAGATCGTTGTCGACTGGTCATCGCCGTCGTCCGCAAAATCACCTCATCTACTCCCGGCATGGCCTCCACACGACGTCGGGTGTCGCCTTCGATTTGAGACCGCAAGGGGCATTCGGCGATCGTGAGGGCAAGACCGATACTGACTGTTGCACTCGTGACTTCGACGTCACTGATCATCCCCAACTCGACGACGTTTCCGCCGAGTTCAGGATCCCGTACGCCTTCCAGCGTCTTGAGAATCTGTTCGCGAGTCACCATCGTTAGATATGATAATTTGCACTATCCCGATAGGGGGAATGGTGATACCCATTTGTGGCGTTAGAATCAATGAGACCATCAGGTAGGAGACAATGACTCAACTGCTGACTATCAAGTCCAATCAGCCCCCGAAGACGGTGAATCTGACGGAGACCGCCGTCGACAAGGTGCGGGAGCTGATCGCCGCCGAAAACGAGCCAGGTCTGGCTCTTCGGGTGGCTGTACGCCCCGGCGGCTGTAGTGGCTTCTCTTACGAAATGTTCTTCGACGCCGAGGTCGATGACACAGACATTGTTGAGGAGCACGGGGATGTGAGAGTTGTTGTCGATCCTCAGAGTGCTGAAATGGTTCAGGGCTCCACCCTGGACTACAAGGATTCTTTGATGGGCGCCGGTTTTGCCATCGAGAATCCGAATACCACCCGCACATGCGGTTGTGGGAACTCGTTCTCTTAGACCGGTAAACCCTAGAGTCTGAAGGGGCCCGGTTTGCCGGGTCCCTTTTCTTTTTCGGTACTCTTCCCAAAAGGACCCAGACAGGAGCGAGCCTTTGCCCAAATCAGTCCCCGCGACCCCATCCGCACCAGGTGCGATGGGTCCCTACTCGTTTGCCACCGAAACCAATGGTCTGATCTTTCTGTCCGGGATGGTCGGGTTCGACCCGGCAACCGGCGACCGGGCTCCCGACGATGTGGCCGCGCAGACGCATCAGGTGTTGAAGAACATTGGTGCACTTCTCGGTGATCTCGGCCTCGGCTATTCCGACATCGTCAAGACGACTGTGTTTCTCGCGGACATTGGCGACTATCCAGCTGTGAATGACGTCTATGCCACCTATTTCGGCGATGAGCCCCCTGCTCGCTCGGCCATCCAGGCAGCTGCGCTTCCGGGCGGCTTCCTGGTCGAGATTGAGGTTGTGGCCGCCCGATGACGCCTACAGAGATCTTTGACAAGCTGGGGCTTTCAGAAGTCAATTCTGGCGTGTTCGCCCGTGAGTGGCTAGATGCCTCGGGCGATTCGGTCGATGTGGTCAACCCAACGACCGGTAAGTCGATAAGTACGGTCACGCTCGCTTCTCTCGATGACTACGAGAAAGTGATGGACAGCGCAACCGAAGCCTTCGAGCGCTGGCGTATTTTGCCGGCACCGAGACGGGGTGACTACATCCGACAGCTAGGCGACGCGTTGCGCGAGAACATTGACGCTTTAGGTGCCCTGGTGACTCTCGAGATGGGAAAGATCCATCTGGAGGGGGTCGGGGAGGTCCAGGAGATGATCGACATCTGCGACTTCGCAGTCGGTCTGTCCCGCCAACTGTACGGCAACACGATGGCCTCTGAGCGACCCAACCACCGGATGTACGAGCACTGGCATCCACTCGGTCCCGTCGGGGTGATCACAGCGTTCAACTTCCCGGTGGCGGTGTGGTCATGGAACGCTGCGATTGCCGCGGTCTGTGGTGACACAGTGGTTTGGAAACCATCAGAGCGAACGCCTTTGACAGCGATTGCGGTCACGAAAATTGCCCAAAAGGTGATGGCAGGGAGTGGCTTCGAAGGTGTGTTCAACCTGGCCGTTGGGGACGGCAAGACAATCGGAACTGCCATGAACCAAGACAGCAGGCTTCCCCTCGTCTCGGCGACCGGCTCTTGTGCGATGGGAAGGATCGTCGGGCCGGCCGTGGCCCAACGGATGGGGCGGACGATTCTCGAGCTTGGCGGCAACAATGCGATCATCGTCATGGATGACGCCGACCTAGATCTCGCAGTGCGCGGCGCATTGTTCTCAGCCGTCGGAACTGCGGGGCAGCGCTGCACCAGCCTGCGCCGTCTCCTGGTTCATCGAGCGGTATTCGACAAAGTGGTGAGCCGACTCGCCGAGGCCTACCAACAGGTGTCGATCGGCGATCCGTTGGAAGAAGGGACCCTGATGGGGCCTTTGGTCTCCGAAAACGCCATCGAACAGATGATGAATGCCTTGGAGATTGCTCGCTCCCAGGGAGCTCGGATTGTCACCGGCGGCAACCGACTCGATCGACCTGGATACTTCGTGGAACCAACGATTGTCGTCGTGCCCAAGGAGGCTTCGATCACCCAGGACGAGACTTTCGCGCCCATTCTGTGGGTGATTGAGTTCGAGAACCTTGAAGAGGCGATCGAGATTCAGAACGGTGTCACCCAAGGCCTTTCCTCGGCCATCTTCACCGACTCGCTGAAGAACGCCGAGCGATTCCTGTCGAGTACCGGCAGCGACTGCGGGCTCGCCAACGTAAACATCGGCACTTCGGGTGCCGAGATCGGTGGGGCATTTGGAGGCGAGAAGGAAACCGGGGGAGGTCGTGAGGCGGGGTCGGACGCATGGAAGGCATACATGCGGCGTCAGACAACCACCATCAACTGGGGCGACGACCTGCCTCTGGCACAGGGAATCGAGTTCGGCTGAATTGGACGCTTCGATATGGGACGAGCGCTACCGGTCCGCTGACCGTCTCTGGTCCGCAACACCAAACCTGTTTGTGGCCGATCGTCTTGGGATGACGGTTCCGAAGTCCGGGATCGACGTTGCCGCCGGTGACGGACGCAATGCGATTTGGCTCGCTGACAGAGGGTGGTCGATGACGGCGGTCGACTTCTCTGAGGTCGCCGTGGATCTGGGGAAGTCGATTTCCGATCAAGTCGATTTCGTGGTCGGTGATGTGCGCACGTGGACTACAGAACTGAGGTTTGAGCTGGTCCTGATCTCCTACCTCCATCTGCCCCCTGATGAGATGCAGTCCGTGGTGTCGATGGCATCTTCCTGGCTGACACCTGAGGGCGAGCTGTTCATGATTGGGCATGACCAATCGAACATCGAGGACGGCACCGGCGGGCCGCAGGTGCCCGATATCTTGTGGGATGTCCGTGAGATGACATCGTGGCTGGACGGTCTCACTTTGATCGAGGCGCAGGTGGTTAGGAGGCCGGTCAAAACCGACAACGGTCAGGTCTTCGCCCGCGACACCTTGGTAAGAGCTCGGGCTTAGGCCCAAGGTTGGCGAGACCTATGGCCCGGGGGTTCCCTCGAACGGGACGCGGGAGAACTCCACACAGGGTTCGGTATCGGCAAGCGGACAGATTCGATAGGCGCCGTCAGGAGCGTCGAACGGGGGACGGATCAGCCAGATACGCTGTGGGACGTCTGCGCATTGGGGTGTTTCAACCGGTTCGCTCCAGATACCGTTGCGGACGTCGGAAACGCTGGAAGTCTGTCCGATCACACCCCATCCAAAAAGTTGCCATCTCTCCAGTTCGAGACAGACTCCGCCAAGTCTTTGGATCGTCCCCGATGCCTGTGTTTCCGGGTTGGGGCCAGTCGTGGCCAGGAGAAGGAGTAATCCTGCAACCAAGGCTGCTGCTGCGAGGATTCTCCTGGCGACCGAGCTCGTCGCAAACTCCTAGATGCGGTCTAGGCCAGCGTCAAGGGCGTTGATCAGGTCTTCAACATCCTCCAGGCCCACCGAAAGTCGAACCAAGCCGTCGGTGATCCCGGCGGCTATTCGGTCCTGTCGCGGAATCGCGGCATGGGTCATCGTCACCGGGTGAGTGATCAGCGACTCGACTGCCCCCAGATTCTCGGCGAGGCTCCACAGTTCGACTGCGTCCATCAGTTTCTTCCCCACCTCCACGCCACCATGGACTTCGAAGCAGACTATTGCCCCGTACCCGGTGGCCTGCGTTGATGAGATCGCGTGTTGTGGATGATCGGCCAGACCGGGGTAGGTGACGTATTCGACTTTGTCGTGCCCGCGGAGCCAGTTCGCAATCTCGAGGGCATTGGCCGACTGGGCGTCCATTCGCAGGCTCAGAGTCTTCGTTCCCTGAAGTGTGAGCCAAGCGACCATTGGTGACATCACAAGACCGGCCGAGATGCGAGCGAACTCGATCTTCTCCTGGAGCCCTTGATCGTTGACCACAACTGCGCCGCCAATGGTGGCATTGTGGCCATCGAGAAATTTAGTTGTGGAGTGGACGATCACGTCCGCTCCAAGTTCGAATGGCCGCTGGTAATAAGGGGTGAGGAAGGTGTTGTCGGTCACATGGAGCACGCCACGGCTCCTACAGAGCTCCGACACCCGGGCAAGGTCCGTCACCTTGAGGGTGGGGTTTGCCGGAGTCTCGGTGAATACGAGCTTGGTGTTAGGTCGGATCGAATCCTCGATGGCGTCAACATTGGCGGCGTCGACAAAATCGACCTCGACACCGAGTTTGGTCAGGAATTGGTCGGCAAACCGATAGGTACCGCCGTAGACGACGTCGGCGACCACGATGTGATCCCCGGCTTCGAGAACGGCGAGAAAGACTGAGACGGTGGCGGCCATACCGGACGCGTACGCGGTGGCGTCAACGCCGCCCTCCAGCGCCGCAAGCTTCAGCTCGAGCGCTCTGACGGTGGGGTTGCCGGCCCGGGAGTAGGAGTACCCCTTTCCCAGGTAATCATCGACTGAGTCCTGCACAAAAGCCGTCGACTGGTGGATAGGGGTGAGGATCGCTCCCGTTGTCGGGTCGGGTACCACCCCCGCGTGAATCTGTTTGGTCTGAAAGCCCATCCCTTGATTCTGCCACTCCAGCGTGTGCAGCGGTGGCCCTGTGAGGGCCACCGCTGCACACGCTCAGGTCATTTGACGTTGACGGCCGACCATCACGAGGGTGTTTAGGCAACTCTCCGGCTCGTATCTGAGCATCTTCCATGTGAAGCGGACCACCACACATCCCGCGGCAAGAGCCTCGTTGTCCCGTTGCCTGTCTCGAACGAAGTCTGCTTCCCGGGTGTGCCAACGACGGCCGTCCCCTTCGACAATCGTTCGCCACGGCTCCAAATAGGCGTCGACGGTTGCGGTGACAGATCGGAATTCGATCGGTAGCTGTCTGCTGTATCGCGGGACGCTCGGATGATCCAGCACCGCGTACAAGAGCCGCTCCAACTCCGAGGTGGGTGGCTGGTAGGAGGTTTCGGCACGCTCACCGACGATTCGACGGAGCGATCGGAGACCGGGTTGGCGGGCGAAGGCCAAGCGGTCCAGGATCGGGTTGAAATCGGGTATCGCCAGCCTGCCCTTGGTGAGTTCGTTGTCGATCACACGCTCGAGGAGCGCAGGGTGCTCGCGGAGAGACAGAGTCAAGATTGTCTCGGCCGGTGTGGTGGAGAGGAATCCGTTGACAGAGGTGGTCTCGAGGTCCTCAAAGTGCCGTGCCCGGATGACCCTTGCCAGGTGGGATCGTGCGTTGCCCGAGTAGGGCACGAGGATCTCCGGGCGACCGCGCTTCATCCTCTCGAATCCCAGTAACACCCCGGCAGATCGCCCTGCAACGAGGCTGCTTAAGACGGCGGCCATCAACTGACGTTCCCAAGTTGGTGCGGAAGAGGCCGTGCCGTATACACCGGTCGAGAGACTCACCCATTCGTGAGTCTCCAACCGGCTTCGGATCTGTTTCGATGTGAGACCGGTATCTAGGGCTTGCTCGCGGCCGATGACACCGTGCTGGCGCCGCAGCATCTGGTCGGCCGGGCGAGTGGGCTCCATACCCCAGGGTTACGACCTGACACCACACTTTCAACCCCCTTGAGCGTGTGCAGGGGTGGCCCTGTGAGGGCCACCCCTGCACACGCTGAGGATCGGTTTAGCCGAAGCGGTACCCGACGGATCGGACGGTTGTGATCCAGGAGGATCGTTCTTCGCCGAGTTTTGCCCGAAGACGTCGGATGTGAACGTCGACAGTTCGGGAACCTCCGTAATAGTCGTAACCCCAAACCCGCGACAGCAGCTGTTCGCGGCTCCAAACGCGGACCGGGTTCTCTGCGAGAAAACGGAGCAACTCGTACTCCATGAACGTCAAGTCCATAGGGTTGTTGCTGAGGAGCGCTTGATAGGTGAGCGGGTTGAGTTCGAGGTCTTTGAAATGGATGATGTCCTCACCCGATTCGGACCGCACCAGTCGCATCAGCCGAAGTCGGACTTCGACGGGGTCGACCGGCTCGATCAGAAAGTCGGTGATCCCCTTGGCGCTCTCCATCAACACCATCTGGGCCGCCGATGCCACCACGATCAACGGAAGGCCCACCGTTTCGCCAATTCGGTCGATCTCGCGGATACGACGCATTGGTTGGGGACCGAGCTCAACCACCAACACATCGGCTTCGCCCAGCGCGTCCTCTTCGGGGGTCAACTCGCCGATCCCCACCTTGGTGGCTCCGGCGAGGGTCAGGCCGTCGTCCAGCCCCTCAGAGCAGGTCTCGGGGTAGACCGCCGCGATCAAAGGATCGGTAGGTAGGTGTCCAACTCGAAGGCCGACACATGATGTTGATAGCGGTTCCACTCATCCCGCTTGTTGCGTAGGAACCAGTCGAATACATGTTCACCGAGGGCGTCGGCGACCAGTTCTGAACCTTCAAGAATGTCGAGCGCTTCGGAGAGGGTTTCGGGCAGACGCTTGGCGCCGGCGGCGGCTCGCTCTGCCGCAGTCAGTCGTGTGAGATCTGCTGCAACCTCAGGCGGCAACTCGTAGCCTTCGCGAATCCCGGTGAGCCCGGCTGCCAGGAGGACGGACAACGCCAGATATGGGTTGCACGCCGAATCGGCAGCTCTGTACTCGACGCGCACAGACGAAGGCTTGCCCTTCTTGACAGCGGGTACCCGTACCAACGACGACTGGTTGTTGCGACCCCATGAGATATAGATGGGGGCATCAAAACCGGTGACAAGCCGTTTGTAGGAGTTGACCCATTGGTTGGTCACCGCTGTCATCTCAGCGGCGTGCCTGAGAAGCCCCGCGATGAACGCCTGCCCGACCTTGGAGAGGCCGCCTTGGGTGCCCGGCTCATGAAATGCATTGACGTCACCCTCAAAGAGCGAGAGATGGAGATGCATTCCCGATCCGTCGTAGCTCTCGAGAGGCTTGGGCATGAAAGTGGCGTAGATCTCGTGTTGGAGAGCCACCTCCTTCACGGTGAGTCGCGAGGTCATGATGTTGTCAGCCATTGTCAGTGCATCCGCGGACCTGGCAATGATCTCGTGTTGACTTGGCGCGACCTCGTGGTGTGAGTGCTCGATTGGGATGCCCAGTTGCTCGAGGGCATTGATTGTCTTACGTCGATATTCCTGCGCGACATCGAGCGGGGTCAGATCAAAATACCCGCCTCGGTCGAGCACTTGGGGGTCGGGTCCGGCGTCTTCGAAGTAAAAGAACTCCAACTCGGGCGCCGCGTAGAACGTGTAGCCCATCTCCGAGGCGATCTCGAGGTTCCTTTTGAGAACCGTGCGCGGGTCGCCATCGAATGCTTCGCCGTCGGGGGTGAGGATGTCGCAGAACATCCGAGCAACCTGTTGTTCGGTCCGCCAGGGGAGCACTGCAAACGTCGATGGGTCTGGCTTCGCCAGCATGTCTGCTTCCTGGACTCGGGCGTAGCCGTCGATCGAGGACCCGTCGAAAGTCATTCCTTCGTCGAAAGCAACTTCCAGTTCGGCCGGGCTGATGGCTACTGATTTCAGGAACCCTTGGACGTCGGTGAACCAAAGTCGGACAAAGCGAATCCCTCGTTCTTCGACAGTGCGGAGGACATAGTCGGCCTGTTTGCTCATTGGCCAGCAATTCTAGATTCGTTGGTCAGGCGCTGCGACGTCGACCGGCTAACCACTTGCGTCGAAGTGACCTGCGCTGATCTTCGCTGGTGCCACCCCAGACCCCGGCCCGCTGGTTCGTCTCGAGTGAGTATTCGAGACATTCGTCGGTGACCGGACACGCCGAGCAGATCGCGATTGCATGGGCCAACGTGTTCTTGGGGGCTTCTGGAGCAGGAAAGAAGAGGGTGTTGGGATACCCAGAGCAGGCGGCACGGTCCCTCCAATCCGTCGCCAGATCTGGTGCAAGGCTGACTGGCCCGTGAGTCACACCGATAGTTTCGCGGTGTGACTCATATCTGACAAAACGAGATCAGGCCAGGTTGTCGCTATCCGGTAGATCGTCGACTCCGGGGTCGACGTTGAAATCGTCGACATCGACGTCACCGTCGTCGTCATTGTCACCGGGAATTGCGGCTGCCCCGACCGCTCCGGTGGCGGCCGCGCCGGCAGCGTCCTCACCAATAGTTGAGTCGCCGTTGGTAGGACCACCATCCGGAACCGCAACTGGCCGGCGTCGGCCAGTGAATGCGATGACGAGGAGGAGGATGGTCAGAATGGCGGCGGCGGCGGCGGCGATCTTGGCGACGATTGTCTCGAGCGGATCGGCAATCAGCTTGACAAATCCGTAACCGTCGCAGGTGTTGGCGGCTTGACCGCCAACCTTGTAGACACCCCGCAGTTGGGAAATGTCGATGCCTCGTTCGGCGGCGTACGCCTCGACATTGGCGATGTTCCCACCGTGTATTTGGCTGCCACCGTCGTTGTCTTGAGATTCTTCGGAGTCAAGTGGAACCCTTGCCCCCCCAATCTCGACCCACATGTCCCACGGGTAGTCGTCGAAGACCGAGGGTGATGTTGCAGCCCAAACCAAACTCCCGTGAGGATCAATCAGGAACGGATCCTGTTTGCTGGTATCGGTGACGACGGTCGAGTCGGGCACCGACGTTGTGGCGTTCACGTCACAACCACCGTTGAGGACTCCAACCTCGTTGATCGTGGTGAGACCGGTTGCCCCCCAGGCTGCCATTGGGATCAGGATTATCAGCGCAATTACGAGGGGCCCTGTAGCTGCTGCTCTCTTGACCGTCATGATCACGAGGCCCACGACTCCTACGAGCGCAGGCAGAAGAAAGACGGTGATCTTGTCGAGTGGCCACACACCCTGCTGCTGGAGGAGAACTGCAATGGCGAGACCGATCAGGATTCCCAGAATCGCCCCGGTCAAAGGTCGTCCCCGGGCAATCCTCACCTCAACCTGTGTCGAATCCTGCTGTCCATTTGCCATCAATACCTCCTGGGCTCAACAAGATACGCCGTACTGACCACAGTCGCCGGGATGTCATTTCCAAAACTCTGGGATAGCATTTGGGAATGCCCCGGATTCGCGCCGCTTCGATCGACCAGCACAAGGCCATCACCAGGGACGCCCTGCTTGGTGCTGCCAAGAAGCTGATCGAGGAAGCCGGCACCGCAGATATCCCACTTGGAGAGGTTGCGTTGGCCGCAGGTGTTGGTCGCACCACGCTCTATGACTATTTCTCGGATCGCGATGACATGATCGCCTCGCTGGTTGAAGAGGAGCTTCCCCTAGTCATTTCCAACCTGATCGAAACAGTGGCCACTGATCAACCGGTCGACCGGCGACTTGCTGAACTGGCATCCAAGACCGTTGAGTTTGTTGCGTCTGACCCGGTATTTGGCGTGATTCTGCACCGCGAGGCGGGCCGGATGAGTCCCGATGCCCAGGAACGCATTCGCGCCTCACACGCTCAACTCTCCACCGAGATGGCCGGGTTGTATATACGTGGTGTGGCCGACGGTGTGTTCAATCGAATGCCTCCGCAACTGGCCGGTCGGCTGATCCAGGACACCATCATGTCTGCGGCGAAGACTCTCATTGCCGACGACGGTTCGATGAGGCCAACCACAGTGACAGATTCTCTGTCGACCTTCCTTCTTGGGGGTCTCGCGGCGCACAGTGGATTTGACTCATGACGGGGCGGGACGACACGGCAGCAAACTCGGAGCATTTCATAAACCGCGAGCTTTCCTGGCTCGACTTCAACAGTCGTGTCATCTCGCTGACTGGGCGGGCCGACTTTCCTCTACTCGAGAAGGCGAAGTTTCTCGCTATCTGGGCGGGAAACCAGGACGAGTTTTTTCAGGTTCGGGTTGCCGGGCTCAAGGAGCAAATGGCTCATGGATTCACCACAGCCACTCCTGATGGGATGACGCCGGGCCAGCAGCTTGCTGCTATCAGGACTCGCGCCACAGCCCAATATGAGGTGGTTTCAAAGACTTTTCTTGCCGAAGTAGCGCCAGCGCTCGCCAGCGAGGGCATTGTCTTCAGTGACTATCCGACACTCAACGACGAGGATCGCGAGTTTCTCGACGAACAGTTTCGAGAACTGGTGTTTCCAGTCGTCACTCCGCTGGCAGTCGACCCAGCTCATCCATTCCCCTACATCTCAAACCTTTCCCTGAACTTGGCCATTTTCGTGCGAAATCCCGAGTCGGGGATCACCAGGTTCGCCCGGGTGAAGATCCCACCGATTCTTCCCCGGTTTGTGCTGCTTCCAGACGGGGAGCGTTTCGTCCCGCTGGAGCAGGTGATCGCTGCCCACCTCGACTCCCTCTTCCCAGGGATGGAGATCCTGGGACATCACGTGTTCAGGGTTACTCGTAACGCTGACCTGGAGATCGAGGAAGATGAGGGAGGAGACCTGCTGATGGCAATCGAGTCGGAGTTGACTCAACGGCGTTTCGGCAGGGTTGTGCGTCTCGAAGTTCACCCTGATATTCCTCCCGATGTTCTAGACCTTCTGCTGAGGGAAATGGGAGCGTCCGAAGACGATGTCTATTGGGTTGAGGGGCCATTGGACCTGTCGGGCCTCTGGAGTCTCTACGACCTCGATCGGCCTGAATTGAAATTCGAGTCATTTTCCGGCGTCATACCCACCCGGGTCTCTGCCCCGGCAAGTGAGCCGGTGGACTTCTTCGAGGTGATGAGGCAGGGCGACTTGCTCGTCCAGCATCCATACGATTCGTTTTCGTCGACTGTGGAAGCCTTCATATCCCGAGCTGCCTGGGATCCAAATGTCCTTGCCATCAAGATCACGCTGTACCGGACGACATCTGACTCTCCGATCATGAGTGCCCTCATCGAGGCGGCCCGAGCGGGCAAGCAAGTTGTGGCAATGGTGGAGTTGAAGGCTCGATTCGACGAGGAGCGAAACATCGAGTGGGCCCAGCGTCTTGAAGATGCCGGTGTTCACGTGATGTACGGAGTGGTCGGGTTGAAGACTCACACCAAGATTGCGCTGGTGATGCGGCGCGAGGGTAATCGGGTCGTCCGCTACGCCCATATGGGCACCGGTAATTACAACGAGAAAACTGCCCGAACGTATGAAGACGTGGGGATCTTCACCACGGCAGAGGACCTCGGTGCCGACCTCACCGACCTCTTCAACTTCCTCACCGGGTACAGCCGTCGCACCAGTTATCAAAAGCTGGCGGTCTCGCCGAACGGAATCAGAAACCGGATTGTGGAGTTGATCGAGCAAGAAGTAGAACGTGACGAAGGCCTGATCACTTTGAAGATGAACTCTTTGGTGGACGCCGGGATCATCGAGTCCCTATACAGGGCGTCGCAGGCTGGGACTCGTGTCGAATTGATCGTGCGGGGGATCTGCTGTCTCCGCCCTGAGGTCGAGGGGCTGTCCGAAAACATCACAGTTCGGTCCTTGGTGGGTCGTTATCTCGAGCACTCCCGGATTTACCGATTTGGGATCACGGGATCGGAACGAACCTACTTCATTGGATCGGCTGACATGATGCCGCGGAATCTTGATCGTCGGGTGGAGGCTCTGACGCCGATCGAAGACCCCGATCTTCAGCTCCGCCTCGATGAGATACTCGATGTGGTGATGGCTGATGACAACCTCGCCTGGAGGCTCAGTGGCGATGGGACCTGGAATCGGGTTGCCAACACAACCGACGTCGATGCCCACGTTGCGCTCCAGAATCTCGCGTTGGATCGCGCCAGCGCTCATCTTTAGAATCAGGCCGACGCAAAGCAGCCGTGATGGGAACCGGTGGCCTGTCGCCCAAATAGCTACGCGGTCTCAATCGAGCGACAGACCACTAGCCTGTTGGTTGGCCCGTTGGATTTAGGCGATGATCGAGTCGATCTCACAACCCTCAGACCTCAGCCCGCTGACCTACGAAGAGTTGGATGCCCTTGCTGAGGAGATCCGCACCTTCATCCTGGAGAAGGTGTCGATTACCGGTGGGCATCTGTCGCCAAATCTCGGAGTCGTGGAGCTGACTCTCGCGTTACATCGAGTTTTCGATTCCCCCAAGGATCGTCTCATCTGGGATGTAGGTCACCAGGCATACGTACACAAGATTCTCACGGGGCGGGCCGATCGGTTTGACGAGCTGCGCCACACCGGCGGTCTTTCTGGTTATCCAAGCCAGGAGGAGTCGCCTCACGACTTTGTTGAGAACAGCCATGCTTCCACGTCGTTGAGCTACGCCGCCGGCCATGCTCTTTCTGGTTACGACGGATGGACGATCGCCATCGTCGGCGATGGAGCTTTCACCGGCGGTATGGCCTACGAGGCTCTCAACCACATCGCGGTGACCAGCCCCAAGAAGCTGATCATCGTTCTCAACGACAACGGACGGTCGTATGCGCCAACAGTCGGGGGATTGGCACAGATAGCGCATTATCGGTTCGATCCTCGGTACGAAAAAACCAAGAAGGCGATAGGCAAGATGCTCCGAGGCATCCCGGTGGTCGGGGAAATCGCAGATGAGCTCGCCGGGCGGATCAAGGAAGCTGTCAAACAGATCGTCGAACCAGCGACCGTTTTTGACGCCCTGAATATCAAGTATTCCGGTGTGGTCGACGGTCATGACATCAAACTGCTCGAAGAGACGTTGGAGCATGCGAAGACCTTCGATGAGCCAGTCGTCGTCCATGTCGTCACCGAGAAGGGCAGCGGTTACCAGCCGGCCATCGAGGATGAAGAGGACAAACTCCATGGTGTCGGGTCATTCGACATCGCCACTGGCAAGGCCCTGAACTCGGAGTTGAAGCTCACCGAGGTGGCAGGAAGAGCGTTGGCCGATGCGGCGGCGCGGCGACCGGACCTGCTGGCCATTTCAGCCGCGATGGTCTCGACTGCGGGACTGAAGCAGATGGGGGCTCAATTCCCCGACAGGGTCTTTGATACGGGTATTGCCGAACAGCACGCGGTGACTCTTGCTGCGGGAATGGCGATGGCAGGCAAGAAACCGGTGGTGGCCGTCTACTCGGCATTTCTTCAAAGGGCTTTCGATCAAATCAATGCCGATGTGGCGCTTCACAACCTGCCGGTGACGTTCCTTATTGACCGTGCAGGAGTGACCGGACCCGATGGGCCTTCACATCACGGCGTGTTCGATCTTTCGTATCTCAGGATGATCCCCAATTTGGTGGTCGGCGCACCAGCAGACGCCACTGAGCTGTGCGCCATGATCGAGACGGCGGTCGATCACGATGGCCCAATCGCCATTCGTTATCCAAAAGGCGGAGCCGTTTCCGTCCCCTCCATTCCGGTCAAGCCACTCGAGGTCGGTGTTGCTGAGCAGCTGAGCGATGGCGACGACGTTGTCTTGGTCGCAGTAGGGAGAATGGTGGAGATCGCCGAGAAGGCCGCTAACGATCTCACCGAGGGGGGAGTGAGCGCCGGGGTGGTGAACGCGAGGTGGGTGAAGCCGCTCGACCCACGCATTCTCGAATGGACTTCGTCAGTGCCCCATGTGGTCACTTTGGAAGACAATGTCTTGGCCGGCGGTTTTGGCGGAGCGGTGATGGAGATGTTTTCCTCCGCCCGAGTCAATAAGGAGTTCACCAACATTGGTGTTCCCGACCACTTCCTCCCATTTGGTGCACCGACGGATGTGATGGAAGCGATTGGCATGGACCCGGACTCAGTTGTCGAACGGGTCCTGTTTTCGATTGGCCGTTAGGGCATTCACCGACCCGGTATCGCGACCCTGCGCTCATACCACCTGAGAAGCAACGAGAGTCCAAGGGTGAGGACCACGTAAATCACCATGAGGATGAAGAAGGACTCACGGAATCGGAAGGTACTGCCTGCGTAGAGCCGGGCCATTTGGGTTAGCTCCCTCACGGCCAACACCGAAACCAATGAGGTGTCCTTCATCAGGGCGATCAGGTCGTTGCCAAGAGCCGGGAGCATGTTGCGCACTGCCTGGGGGAGCACAACTTTTCGCATGATCTGGCCCTCGGCCATACCCATCGAGCGCCCAGCCTCCGACTGCTCTCGGGGGACGGACTGGATGCCGGCTCGGAAGACCTCGGCTATGAATGCCGCGTAGAAAAGCGAGAGAGCAAGCCCTCCTCGCACCGCCTGTGGAATTGCCCGGCTTGGCGTGTTGATCAGCGATGCGAAGTCGGGCACCAACACCAAGGCAATGGTGAAGATGAAAACGAGCATTGGAATACCTCGTACGAACTCGATATAGAGAGCCGCGATGTTTGAGATAGCCGTGTTCTTGCTGACACGGGCGAGACCAATGAATAGTCCGAGGAATGTTGCGACGATGAATGACCCGATTGTGAGGTAGAAGGTCATCAAAATTCCCTCGGCCAATCTCAGTGGGATTGGGAAGATCCGAGTAAAGGCTTCCCGGTAGGCTTCGCTGAAAACGATGGCCACGACCATCAGGACGATGATCAGAATCAGCCCGGCCAGCCACCACGGGAACTCGCGCTTATCAAATTTGTAAGCACCGCCTGGCGTTGGCGTCATTTCGGTCATGTCGGCGTCAGCCATCCGGGCATGACCGCCTCCTCCGCTAGTCATGGGATAGCAACATAACGAAGCACCGCGTCAGATGACGCGGTGCTTCAGCAAGTATCGAAGGATTGCTTAACCTTCGACTTCTTCGATGTCGTCGTATGTGATTTCGAACCCGGGACCAAAGTACAGTCGGCCGAGAGCCTCAAAACGCCCGTTGTCCTTCAGCTCCTGGATAGCGAAGTTGACTGGACCAACCAGATCGGAGCCCTGCGGGAAAATGAACCCGAGTGGGTCGGACTGGAGTGGATCGTCAACGGTTTCGATCTGATCGGCGCTCTCACCGATGTAGCCGAGACCGGCTGCATCATCGATGATGACAACGTCAACGTCACCGGCGATCAGGGCCTGGATAGCCAGAGCAAACAGGTCAAAGGCCTGTATCCGGGCTTCGCCGACAAGCTCGGCCGCCAGCTCGTAGTTGGTGGTGCCAACCTGAGTGGCAACGATGGCGTCACTGTTGACTACGTCATCCTTGCTGGAGAAGCGATCATCACCCGACTGCTTGATGAACTTCTGGGTAACCGTCATGTAGGCGTCCGAGTAGTCGACGATCTCTTTTCGTTCGTCGGTGATCGAGATGCCGTCTGCGGCAGTATCGATTTCATCAGCAGCAACTTGGTCGATCACTGCCGGCCATCCAGCCTCTACGAATTCTGGGACACAGTTGAGTATGTTGCAGATCTCGGTCCAGGCGTCGTAGTCCCAACCTTCACCCTCGGTCCCGCCTAGCGGGATGTAGTTGAACGGCAGGTAGGCGTTCTCGACACCAACGGTCACAGTTCGCCCATCGAGGTCGGGCAAACCATCTGCGGTAGTGCCGTCGGAGCCACCTCCTCCGCTGTCGTCGCCACAAGCGGCGACCACCAGAGCGAGAGCGGCAAGCAA
>Ga0255057_10000119_pt1 | contig 42373 bp, 38 predicted proteins | sample Cases_109_6_MG_FD_189022 | JGI IMG/M metagenome (GOLD analysis project Ga0255057, IMG submission 189022) | Seawater microbial communities from Amundsen Gulf, Northwest Territories, Canada - Cases_109_6 | ecosystem: Environmental > Aquatic > Marine > Gulf | place: Canada: Northwest Territories... | reverse complement strand
GTTCGCTTTTGCGCATGTAAAAACGAACTTTCGAAAGAACCCACGCGATAACAATCGCAATAAGGATAATGATCGGCCATAGTCCGTCGGGCATAGCGGTATAACCTTGGGCAGCGAATAACAAGCATACATGACATCGCAGGAGCAACAGTCGCCCTGGTGGCAAAAAACGCGAGCATTCGTTCGTGAGTCACTCAGTGACAACGAGGTCGACTACACCCGCGGCGCGGTAGGTAGTGCGCTGGGATTGCTCGCGATTCCGATGATGCTCGAGATGGCCATGGAGTCGATCTTCGCGGTCGTCGATATTGCCTTCGTTTCGCGGCTGGGAACGGATGCCGTTGCCGCGGTAGGCATCACCGAAGCCCTGATTACTGTGCTGTACGCCATCGCAATGGGCCTTGGCATGAGCGTGACCGCGATGGTCTCGCGACGTATCGGCGCCAAAGACAAGGAAGGCGCTGCACGCGTTACCGGCCAGGCCATCTGGGCGGGCGCCCTGTTGTCCATTGTCATCGGCATTTTCGGTGTCATCTACGCCCGCGACCTGCTGCTGCTCATGGGCGCGTCAGACAACGTCGTCAGGGAAGGCGAGGGATTCACGGCAATTCTGCTGGGCGGCTCGGCCAGCATCGTCTACCTGTTCCTCCTGAATGCCGCTTTTCGGGGCGCCGGTGACGCGGCCGTCGCATTGCGTTCGCTGTGGATTGCCAACGGCCTGAACATCATTCTCGATCCCTGCCTGATATTTGGTCTGGGTCCATTTCCGGAAATGGGCGTGACCGGCGCGGCAGTCGCCACGACGATTGGCCGCGGGGTCGGGGTCGCGTACCAGCTCTACTACCTGTTCAACGGGCGTGGACGACTGGCGTTCCAATTCCGGCACCTGGCCCTGGCGCGCGACCTGATCAAGCGCATGCTGATAATTTCAATCGGTGGTATCGGCCAGTTCCTGATCACGACGGCCAGCTGGGTCATGCTCATGCGCATCATCGCCTTTTACGGCAGTGGGCCAATTGCGGCCTATACGATCGCCTTGCGCATGATCGAATTTGTCATCCTCCCGGCCTGGGGGCTGGGCAATGCGGCCGCAACCATGGTCGGCCAGAATATCGGTGCAAACCTGCCAGAGCGTGCCGAGCAAGCGGCATGGCAGGCGGCGAAATACAACGCTGTCTTCATGACGATTGTGGGTGTCATGATGTTGGCGACGGCGCCGCAAATTACCGGCCTATTCTCGAGCGACCCGGAAGTGCTGCGCTATGGCACGAGTTGCCTGCGAATAATGGGTATTGGTTTTCCGATGTATGCCATCGGCATGATCATGACCCAGGCTTTGAATGGCGCGGGCGACACGGGAACACCGTCGGCTTTGAATCTGTTCGCGTTCTGGATAATTCAAATCCCGTTGGCTTTATGGCTGGCCAAAAATATGGGCTATGGGCCTGACGGTGTATTCATTGCGATTGTCGTCTCCGAGTCTTTGCTAACCGTTCTCAGTGTCATTGTTTTTCGCCACGGCCGCTGGAAACAGCAACTTGCCTGACGCGGATCTTATCGATATCCATAACGCGACGATCTGGCGCGGTTCAAGCTGTGTCTTCGAAAACCTAAATTTGCGAATCGCGCAACACGAGCGCATCGCCATCCTCGGGCCAAACGGCTCCGGCAAGACAACATTGCTGAAGACCATCAATCGCGAGCTCTACCCGGTCGCGAGCGACGATTCCCATGTCAGGATTCTCGGCCGCGACCGATGGAATGTCTGGGAACTGCGCAAACATATTGGCGTGGTTTCGCATGACCTGCATCATCGTTACACGCCAACGACGACGGCGCTCGAGGTTGTCGTATCGGGCTTTCATTCCAGTATCGGCGTCCACGGGCTCCTGGCGGAGCGCGTCGGTGTCGAGCACGTGGAGGCCGCGCGCAAGACACTGGATGAACTCGGCATCGCATCGCTCTCGGATACGCCGCTGAAATTTATGTCGACCGGCCAGCAGCGCCGCTGTTTGCTTGGCAGGGCGCTGGTACACAAGCCATCAACACTGATCCTCGACGAACCGACGGCCGGGCTCGATCTTGCCGCGAGCTTCGACTACTTGTCGCGAATACGGCAGCTCGCGGCGAGCGGGCGCAATATTGTTCTGGTCACCCACACCCTCAACGAGATTCCGCCCGAGGTCGATCGGGTCGTCCTGTTGTGCGAGGGCCGGGTGGTGGCGGACGGCAGCAAGGCGACGGTCCTGACGGCAGACACATTGAGCGACGTGTATGCCACGGCGATCCGCATACGGGAAATCGACGGCTATTTCCTCGCATATCCGGGGAAAATGGCGAAAACGTGACCTGTTACGATACGCGGGTCGACCGCCAGCCTTATGCTCAGGCCATGCTTCTGATGATCAGAACCCTGCTCTCAAGCCTGCCGCTAATCGCGCTTCCCGCGCTCGCGGCCGTGGACAGCGTTGAAACAGGCATTACAAAGGTCGGCCCGGCGATGTTCGCATTCACGATCGCGGCGGCGTTGCTACTGACGCTGATTTTTCGTTCAAGCGCCAGTCACTTAATGAGCTTCCTGACGGCAAGAATTGGCCGCTTCCGCATCAAACGCGCGCTGCTGGCCCGTAGCAAGGACATTCTTCACGATTTCATCGTGCCCGGCGCTTACGGCGGGCTCGCGAAAATTGATCACGCGATCATGACGGCAGGCGGCATTCTTTGCATTCGAACCGTGCATTACAACGGCATCGTTTTCGGCGGTGAGGACGAAGCGCAGTGGACGAATGTCGACGGCGTTTCACGCCGCCGGTTCCTGAACCCGTTAATTCAGAACGCAGGTCGAACACGCGCATTGCAACAGATCATGCCGGAAGTACCCGTCGCCAATCTCGTGATATGTACGGGCTCGGTTGAGTTCACGTCGGAAATGCCCAAGAACGTTATCCGTGTCGATGCTCTCGAAAGCTTTATCGCCAAGTTCGTTTTTGGACCGAGCAAAATCGAGGACTGGCATGCTGTCTGGCTGACGCTCAACGCGGCAGTGCTCAGCGATGAAGCGGCTCGCAAAGACTTCGCCGCCCAAATCGGCTTCACCTGAAGTCATCGATTTCGCCCGATAAGGCGCTCCCCCGCAGGTGATGGCTTATACTCTGGCGCTTCAAACCGTCGCCGGACAGCCAATCAATGGAAAACCCCGTTGCCCTGATTTCCTCGCCCATCGGCGTACTCGCAGTACTGTGCTCTGTGGCCGCGTTTTTCTTCCTGATCGCAGAACTCACCAAGGCGAAATTATTTCAGTACGTCCCGCCCCTGCTGTTCATTTATGCGACCCCGGTTTTTCTGAACAATCTGGACGTGATTCCAAGCGACTCGGTAATATACTCGGGCCTCAGCGCCTACCTGCTTCCCGCGTTTATCGTATTGATGTTAATCAAAGTCAATATTCCCGCCGTTATCAAGGTCATGGGCAAAGGCGTACTCGTGATGTTGATGGGCACTGTCGGTGTCATGATCGGCGCCGCGGTCGCCTACGCGATCGTGCACCCCTGGCTGTCCCCGGATGCGTGGAAGGGTTATGGCGCGCTTGCCGGCAGCTGGATCGGAGGCACCGCGAACATGGCCGCGACAGCGGAAATTCTGGGCACGTCAGAGGAGCAGTTCGGGCTTGCGGTCATTGCCGACAACGTCGTCTATGTCGTGTGGCTGCCAATGTTACTGATGTCGCGTGATTTCGCCGACCGATTCAACAAATGGGCGCGCGTACCCGAAGATCGAATCACGATGATGGACGAGGCAGCAGAGCTGCACTTCGAGGAAGACAAGGCGCCAAAAATGCCACAGTACCTCTTCCTGTTTGCCGTCGTAATCGGAGTCGTCTGGATCGGCCGTTCGCTCGCCCCGGGAATCTCTGCGTGGTTCACGTCGTTAGAACCGGCAATTATTGCGTTTTTTGGGGATATACACCGTTATTTAACGTGGGTTCCAAAACTATTGGTGGTACTCGTTTCGCTCTTCAGCAGCGAAACAACGGTGCGAATTTTGCTCGTGACCACCATTGCTCTAGTGCTTTCGGTAACACCCGTATCGAAGCTGCCCAACTCTACGGCGCTCGGAACAGCGCTCGTTTACGTATTCGTCGCCGGCATGGGAGCGCGCGCGTCCGTATCCGGTCTCGCCGAAGCACCTATGTTCGTCCTCGGCGCATTCATCTGGATTTTCATTCACGGTCTTTTCTGTCTTGCCGGCGCCTGGCTGTTTCGCGTTGACATCCACAGCGTTGCGATCGCGTCGGCGGCCAATATCGGCGCCGCGGCATCCGCCCCGATTGTCGCGGCGCACCATCGGCCGAGCCTTGTACCCGTATCGATACTGATGGCGCTGCTCGGTTACGCGATGGGCAACTACCTGGCTCCTTTGGCGGGCCAAATGGCGCGCATCGCCGCAGGTCAATAAGAACGAAGTCACGCTGCTGATGAAAAGCGTTTCGATCATTGATATCAAACGGATAACAACGCGAACGCTGGTTGCGCTCGCTGCGATTTTCTCGTTCGGTGCCCTTGTTCTGACGATGCTGTGGCGCGACCGCGGCTCACTGGACGATATCGATATTGCGCGGTCGCCCACGACTCATGATCTTGCGTCACCGGTTACGGCAACCTGGTTCGGTGTCACAACCATATTATTCGATGATGGTGAGACGCAGATTCTGGTCGATGGATTCGTGTCCAGACCGACCTTGTTTCAGGTGCTGACCGGACGCCCCGTCAGCAACGATGTTGCGACGATCAATTATTTTCTTAACGAATACCGCATTCGCCGACTTGCCGCCATCATTCCCGTGCATTCACATTACGATCACGCGATGGATGTCGGCGCCATCGGCAACCGCACCAGCGCGTCGATACTGGGCTCGGAATCAACCGCTCAGGTGGCGCGTGGCGCCGGAGTGCCCGAGGATCAGATTGTCGTCGTGGATGAAGGAACCGCCTACACGTTTGGACAATTCTCGGTAAGCTTTTTCGAGTCAAATCACGCAGCCATCGGCTTGCGCGGTTCGATACCGCTAGCCGGTACGATTGACGAGCCGCTGACGACACCGACACCCATTACTTCGTGGCGCGAAGGCGGCAGCTATTCAATCGTGATTTCTCACCCGAGCGGATCTACGTTGGTGCAAGGCAGCGGCGGAATCAAGGAAGCCGCGCTCGACGATGTCGAGGTCGACGTCGTCATGCTGGGAACAGCCATGATCGAGGGCCTGGGTCGCGACTACTTCGAACAATACTGGCAAGCCACTGTTACATCCACGGGAGCTGCGATGGTCATTCCCATTCATTTCGACGATTACACAAGACCCTTCAGCGTCGTTGAATTGTTGCCGACCTTTCTCGACGACTTTTCCGAGACCGTCTTACTGATGGAGGAGTTCCGGCGAACCTGGGACTCTGACGCGCAGCTGTACCTGCCGGTGTTCGGCGAGGCGATGCCAATTTACCCGGAGCGCGAGCCCGAGGCCTGATACTCAATCGTCGTCTTCGGCAAACTTCGGTAATTCTCGACGACCTTCAATCAGATCGAGCTTTGCTCTCTTGCTGAGTCGCTTCACACGATATTCCATCCGCTGCGCAGAGCTACGGTCTCCAACGGCATATTGAAACACCAGATCGAACGGACTGCGTCCGCGAAGGAACTTGGCGCCGCGCTTGCCGCTCAGGTGCTCGGCCATGCGGCCGGGGACGTCACAGGCAATCCCCGTATACAGGCTGCCATCGGCGCAAGATAGGATATAGAGCTTGTAGTCGTCTCGACTCATGGGGCCACAAGTCGATTGCCCCGAAACGTCAGGCGTTGCCACCGCTCATCGCATCGCCGAGTACTCGAAAGGCGCCAGCCTCCATGCTTTCGAGATTGCTCTCGGTCGCTTCGAACGTCAAAACGATTTGCGAGGCGTTGTCGAGTTCCTTCGCTGGCTCATGCAAAACAAGCGTCAGCGTATTATCCAGCAAACGCGCTTCGCTCAGCAGATCATGGCCACCGAACTGGTCTTCATTGATTTCAATGTATAGCGACTCATCAAAGTCATCTTCAATGGTCCGCATCAAAAGAAGATAGTCAGTGATATCCCCTTCGTCAGACGTGCTGGCGAAAAACAGCATGGTCGTGTTTTCACGAACGTCGAATGCGACCGTATCGTAGGACCGGCTGTGAGACATCGTGTGCTCCGCGCAAATCAGGGAAAGCTCAGTCTACGCCACAGGGGCACCCGATTGCGAGCCGCCGTGCAAAGTGTCCAGACGCTGGTCTTTCTCCTGCCAGATACCGGAAAGCCAGCGATGCACGTCGCGGCGATAGGCACGATCGCTTTGGTAGTCCCCGCCGACCAGTCCAGTGCCACAGGCGCGGACCTTTACTTCGGCAATTACGCGCACCTTGCTGCCGCAACACAGATTCCAAAACTTTGGAATGCCATCGGGATAGACAAGCGTTACATCGAGAACTGCGTCAAACAGCTCGCCCATCGAAGACAATGCGATAGCAATTCCGCCGGCTCGTGGTGGCAGCAGATGGCGATAAGGTGACTGGCGAGCCTGTCGCTTTTCCTCGCTGAAGCGAGTCCCTTCGACAAAACTAATCACGGCGGTTGGCGTGTCTTTGAATTTCTCGCAGGCTTTTCGCGTTGCCTCGAGGTCTTTTCCCTTTTTCTCCGGGTGCTTCGCCAGGTACGAAGGCGTGTAGCGCTTCATGAAGGGCATATCCATCGCCCACCAGGCGATACCAAGGAACGGAAACCAGATGAGTTCCTGCTTGATAAAGAATTTCAGGAACGGGACCCGGCCATTCAGGACAATCTGCAATACCAGTATGTCGACCCAGGTCTGGTGATTGGCAATGACCAGGTACCAGCCGTCGCCTCTAAGCGATTCGGTTCCGGTCGCCTGCCACTGCATCGCGCCGCCACCTGCCAGAATGTAGCGATTCAAGCTGACCCAATTTTCTCCAAACCACATCAGCACTCGCGTGATGGATCGTCGCAAGGGCGGAAGCGGCAATATCAGCTTGCCCACGGCGAGAATGGTTATGGGGATGAACCAGAAGACCGTGTTGATCGTAAGGCCGGAAAATACGATCACCCCGCGCAGATTTCGGAAAAACGACATCGGCTTATTCTAAACCGAACCAGGCTGCTTGCGGATAGCCTCTTGTTGCCCGTCCATAGCCGTTGCAGTAACGTGGATGTGTCGCGACAAAGTATTGGAGCCTCAGGTGGACAAGCGAATGACGGTCGAAACAGCCCTGCAAGCCGTCGCTGAATCCGGCGACGAACGCTACGGTGTCTTGCTCGAACATGGCACGCTCGAAATCGGATTTTACGCACCAATCGGTACAGACCCGCAGACGCCGCACGATCAGGATGAAGTGTATGTCGTCCATGCGGGTAGCGGAAAATTTCTGCTTGGAGACATCGAACAGGTCTTTGAACCCGGCGATGTCCTGTTTGTGCCTGCCGGCGCCGAACATCGGTTTCAGGATTTCACGGACGATTTTGGCGCGTGGGTCGTGTTTTATGGGCCCGTGGGCGGAGAAACAGCATAGTGAACGCGCCGGTATTGAGCAGCAGCGCACGCCGTTTCAAGACAGCGCTGGCGGAACAGGGTCACGAGATCGACGTAGTTACCTTATCCGATTCCACGCGAACGGCGCAGGAAGCAGCCGACACTATCGGTTGTAGAGTTGCCCAAATCGCCAAGTCAATCGTATTTCGCGACTCTGAGGAGGATCAGCCGGTTGTTGTCATCACCTCGGGCACAAACAGAGTTGATATTCGGAAGATAGAGGTCCTGATGGGCCATTCACTTGAGCAAGCGGACGGCAACTTTGTAAAGAAAAAAACAGGCTACGCGATCGGCGGCGTGCCTCCTGCAGGACACAAGTCTCCCGTTCGCATGTTTCTCGATAAGGACTTGCAAGCATTCGACGAGATCTGGGCTGCCGCCGGGACACCTTTTTCTGTCTTCCAGCTTACGCCCGAGGAATTACCGGAAATTACCGGCGCGGACTGGCACGACGTAGCGCTTATCTGCTGAGGATGCTGTTATGAAATCACTGAAATTGTTACTGGCCTTGATGCTGGCCGGAACGGCCGCCGGCGAAGCCTCAATGCCCGTGATCGACGACCTGGCCTGGCTCACAGGTTGCTGGGCATCGGATGGCGCCGAACCGGGTAACGGAGAACAATGGATGGCGCCGGCCGGTGGATCCATGCTCGGCATGGCGCGCGTTGTTCGCGACGGACGCATGGTCGCGTACGAATACACGCGCATCGTTACGGCCGACGACGGCCTGGTCTTTATCGCATCGCCGTCTGGTCAGGAAACGGCAGAATTCGCGCTAAAACAGCTTGGCGAAAACGAGGTGGTCTTCGAAAATCTGGATCACGATTTTCCGCAACGCGTTATTTATCGCCTGCTCGACAGCAGCCATCTGCAGGGTCGTATTGAGGGAATGACACCCGACGGCGAGATTCATGTCGAATTCCCGCTGACACGAATCGCCTGCGATAAGAGCTGAGGCATTACCATGCAAACATCGAAACGCAATTGGGCAATGTGGCTGTCACTGTTGGTACTCATCGGTGCACTGTTCCTGTTGACGAGCCCGGTTCCGCAGGACACAGCGTACTATTTCTTCGCTGACTCGCGAACGCTGTTGTCGGTGCCGAACTTCTGGAATGTCCTGTCGAATCTGCCCTTCTTGTTCATCGGCATCTGGGGTATTTACGTCATTTTGACGATCGCAAGAACGCTGGATAACTTCGAATTAAGAAATGCTTACCTGGTTTTTTTCATCGGCGTATTTCTGACGGCATTCGGTTCCAGTTACTTTCACTTCAAACCGGGCGATGGCACACTTTTCTGGGATCGTTTGCCTATGACCATCGCGTTCTCAGGTTTGTTCGCCGCGGTCATTGGCGAATATGGCTCGAAAGTAACGGCCCAACGCTGCTTGCCCTTGTTCCTGATGATCGGGATCGGATCAGTGCTGTACTGGCAATGGACTGAGTCGATCGGTGCCGGCGACTTGCGCCCCTATGCCATTGTGCAGTTTCTGCCCATGCTGGCGATTCCGGCCATTCTCCTTATGAGCAATGGCGAAAACGATATTGGTCGCTACATCTGGCTGATGATAGCGTTCTACGTCATTGCCAAACTGTTCGAACAATTCGATGTCGGTGTTTACGAGGGAACCCGGGGCATGAGCGGTCACGCACTCAAACATGTTTTCGCGGCTGTCGGTCCCGCGTTACTCGCGGTCGCACTCGATAAGAGAATTCCCCGGCAAGCAAGCGAGGCTTTCGCCTCATGACCTCCCATGCGGGCACCTGTTTCTGCGGATCGATCGGCTACCAATACAACACGGCCGTCGCCGCAGCAGATTGGTCGATCCGCGCCTGCCAGTGTGCGTTTTGCCGGGCGCACGATGCGTTGAGTACCTCGGATCCGGTTGGCACACTCGAATTCAGCGCTTCGAATCCGGAAAATTTGCAGCGCTATCGATTTGCGATGCGCACGGCCGACTTTCTGCTGTGCCGCGAGTGCGGTGTGTACGTTGGCGCCGTTATTAAGACGGATCAGGGCCATTTTGGAATTATCAATACGCACTCACTCGCCGCGACGCCCGCTGACATCGCCGACGTCGCGCCGATCACTTACGACTCAGAAGACAAACAAGGTCGTGTCGGCAGACGCGAAACACGGTGGACGCCGGTCACAGGCGTTCCCTGGTAGCTCACTCGCGCGGCGGCGCTTTTACAACCCGGTTTACCCGTCATTGCAGCGGCGTTACCATGCCCGCGCCGGAACGCCATGGCATCACGAATCAAAAGGAAATAGTCTGTATGGGAACTGCGAAACGCATCGACGGCAAAGCCAGGGCGGCGGAACTATCTGCAACCATCAGGGCAGAAACCGAGGCTTTGCTCGCCGAGCATGGTTTGAAACCGGGACTGGCGGTGGTCATCGTCGGCGAGGATCCGGCCAGTCAGGTCTATGTGCGCAACAAAAAGCGTACGGCAGAGGCCTGTGGTTTTCATTCGGCGCAGCACACACTCGCAGAGGCTGCGAGCCAGGACGATGTTCTTGGACTCATTGAAAAACTCAATAACGATGATGCGATTCACGGCATCCTCGTACAATTGCCATTACCCGGACATCTCGACGAACACCTGATCACGCAGTCGATTTTGCCGTCAAAAGACGTCGACGGTTTTCACTACATCAATATTGGCAAGTTGACGGCAGGCGACACGGCAGATGCGTTCGTACCCTGCACGCCCGCAGGCTGCATGCTCATGATTGAGGATCAGCTCGGCAGCGATCTTTCGGGTAAGAGTGCGGTGGTCATTGGACGATCCAATATCGTCGGCAAACCAGTGGCCAGCCTGTTGCTGGCTGCAAACGCGACGGTCACCGTGACGCACAGCCGAACGAATGATCTGGCGGGCGTCGTTCGTGAAGCGGACATCGTCGTTGCTGCGGTCGGCCGTCCGAATATGGTGAAGGGTGACTGGGTGAAACCGGGCGCCGTCGTTATCGACGTAGGTATCAATCGCATCGACGTCGACGTTGATGGCGAACTCAAATCGAAATTGACCGGGGATGTCGATTATGACGAGGTCGAGTCAGTCGCCGCCGCGATCACGCCCGTGCCTGGCGGAGTCGGCCCGATGACGATCGTCATGTTGATGTCAAATACGCTTCGCGCTGCTCAGTTGACGTTAAGCTAATTGTCGTCGACCAAGGGTTGTAGTTGAAAGCGGAAGGTCCGACAGGTCTTGATGCCTGAGGTTTTCTCACCGGGATCAAGTGGCACATACAAGGACGCTTTAATGGCGCGCATTGACGGGCGTTCGAAGATACGATTTGTGCTTTGACGTACCGCGACGCGATACGGCCGCCCTTTGACGTCCACGTCATAACACACCTGGACCTCGCCCTCGATACGATCGCGGCGCGCGTCTTCCGGATATATGGGAACGACAGTGTGGCTCGGGACCCGGTCTCCTACTTCATCGACCAGGCGTGTAATGCTGGTTTCCTCAGCAGACAACGAGGCGCCGGCTAATAACAGAATCGTTAACGCGCTAGCCTTCATCATCATAGGGCTCTCGCCGGTCGTCGATAATGATGTTCGGCGAAACGGGATTTGTTTCGTCAAGGAGCATTCCCTTGACGACTTTCAGGCTCTTTGCTCTGGGCGCCAGTTCCTGCCCACGAATAACGTCAGCCTCTGCTTCCTCATATCGCTCCAATTCCATGTAGACAAGCGCCCGGTTGTTGTAAGCGCGCCAATTGCGATCATTCACTGCAATCGCCCGATCGCAGTATTCGAGCGAGTCATCGACCTGGCCCAGCAACATATAACCGGCACACAGATTGGAGAGCGCCGCGGTTTTTTCGCGTAGTCCGTGCGCCGATTCGAGGCCCAGCAGCGTCAGCCGCACACCATCCTCGATGTCCCCGGCCTTTAGTGCCGTCGCGCCATCGGCGAGTTGCGGGTTACGGGGACCCATAACGGTCCTCGAATCGGGCGTTTCGTCCGCGAACGACGACGACGTCATGACGGCGCCGGCAACGATCAGTACGACCAGTCGGCTAGCTGAGATTTTCATTGAAAAATTCAATGGTGCGTTTCCAGGCGAGATCGGCCGCCTCCTTTTCGAAGCGTGGCGTCGTATCGTTGTGAAAGCCGTGACCGGCATCTGCATACATGAATTGCTCGTAGTCATGATCTGCCGCATTCAGCGCCTTTTCGAAATCCGGCCATCCTGCATTAACGCGCTCGTCGAGCGCGCCATGATGCAGCATAAGTGGTGCGTCTATCCTGGCGGCGTCTTCCGCGGACGGATGTCTGCCATAAAAAGCAACGGCAGCGTTCAGATTTGAGATGCGAACGGCCAAATACATGGACATTCCGCCGCCGAAACAAAATCCAACTGAACCGACTTTTCCCGAACAATCGGGATGCGATCGCAGATACTCGACGCCCGCCGCAAAATCCTCGCGCATTTCGTCTCTGTCGCGTTGCCGCTGCATCGTCCGGCCTTCGTCATCATTGCCCGGGTAGCCGCCAAGCGGCGTCAATGCATCGGGCGCGAAGCCGATGAAGCCCGCAACCGCAAGCCGTCGTGTGACGTCCTCTATATAGGGATTGAGCCCGCGATTCTCGTGAATCACCAGGACGGCGGGCAGCTTGTGATCTATGACCGCCGGTCGTGCGTAGTAGCCCTTCATTATCCCCGCCCCGTTGGGAGAGGCATATTGTTTGTAGCCGACATCAATGGACCGGTCATCAGGATCCACTTGCTGAGCCAACGCGTAGTCGGGGCTCAGGCTTGCAAGAATGGCACCCGCTGATGTGCCCACCGCAGCGATACCCGCTGCCCGGTCAATAAACTGACGCCGGGTAATTTTGCCGTGAACGTAGCCGTCAAAAAGCTTCAGTATTTCGGGATCGTAATCGGACGTCTTTGCCATGCGAGTAACTCAGCCTGATATGTAGGATTCGAGTTGTTCGATCTCTTCCTGCTGGTCCGCAATGATTGCTTGCACAAGGTCACCGATGGAAATCATTCCGACCAATTCGCCATCATCAACAACAGGCAAGTGCCGGCATTTGATTGCCGTCATTATTGCCATGCATTTGTTGACCGTCATTGCGCTCGACGCAGTCGTCACGTCTTTGGTCATGATGTCGGCGACCGGCGTCGTGTCTGATGCTCTGCCTTTTATTATGACCTTGCGCGCGTAATCTCGTTCCGTAACGATGCCAGTGAGGTCGCCATCGTCCATCACAACAAGTGAGCCAATGCCCTTGTCGGCCATGAGTACGATGGCGTCGAGAACCGACGCGTCTGATTTGATAGAGATAATGTTCCTGCCCTTGTTGTCGAGCAGATGTTGAATGAGCTTCATGCCTCCTCCCTTGGCCCCGCCTTCGAAATTGGGCGCGGACTGCGAACATTCTAGCCCGCAGGGAGGTAGCCCGCCACAGGACGTGACGTGATTACAACCCGAAATCAATAACTTAGCGCGCGACGCGCGCGCCCGTGAACGTCAGGTGTCAGCTTCGACGTTGCCACGGACGTTGGACACTGACAAACCGCCGCTGCCATCTTCTTTAATGATCAGATCTTTCTCAACGTCGCTGACGTTGATTGATCCGGAGCCGTCATCGATCGTCACGCTGCCGCCCACTTTTTCAACCCTGATGCTGCCGGAGCCATCGACTATCGAGACGTCGCCGCTGGCACCCTCAATTTCGATCGATCCCGATCCGTCATCGATTTCAAGTGCCCCTACGTTGTAGACCTTGAGCGATCCCGAGCCATCGTCGATTTCCACATCGGCTTCGATGTCTTCGATAATCATCGAGCCGGAACCGTCATCAACACGCAGCGAAATTCCCGCCGGCATCACGACCTCAAGCCTGACGGAGCCGCTGATGTCGCCCCAGCCGCCATTGTCAAAGAAAGACTTCAGAACCACGCGGTCCCCGTTGCGATCGAGTGACAGCGTGAGATCTTTGGCAATGATCTTCTGTGCCTTTTCGTCATCGCCGGTTTCGACCTGAATCGTGGCCGTCACCTTGATCGAATCAGCGCTGGCATCACCTTTTACGGTCATGCTGCCGGCACCGGCGTCAATGAAAAAATTGCTGGCACCAACGGCGTCTACATCGAGTTCCCGAACCTCTTCATAGTTCATCCAGCTGGCTTGAGCCAGGCTCGTGGCGAACATCGCCATTACGATAAAACTGCGCATTACTGTCCCCTTCAGAGTACTGATTGCTGTTTTCAACATTTAGACGCCTGTCGACGCGCTTTGGTTGCAACGTCGGTGGCTTTAATTGCGCCCTATTCGAGACCGCTCAGCAATTCGGCGGATGTGGACCAGCGCCCTGCGGCCAGAACGCCGTACACTCGACTGCTATTGTCGATATCTTCGAGCGGATTCGCATCGAGCAATACCAAATCTGCGATCTTGCCAGGCTCGACGGTACCCGTATTGATGCCGAAAAATCCTGCGGGGGCGATTGTCCCTGTCTGCAAGGCTTCGAACGGCGTCAGCCCGGATGCGACCATAAACTCAAGCTCGTGATGCAGCGAGAATCCGGGAACATTGAATATCTGCGGCGCATCCGAACCCAGCAGCAACAACGCGCCGGCTTCGTGCAACGCCAGGATCAACTGGCGACGAATCTCTATTGCTCGCGCTGCCACAAGCGGATCGAAACCGCGTTCGGTCTGCGTCTCGTTCTTGGCGTCTTTCCATTGACTAACGGTCGCCGCCGCTACGTAGCGCATTTCAGCCCGACTCGCGAGGTCAGAAGGCGGTACATCGTTCACAAGCTGCTCAAACAAGGATTCCGTCGGCACGTTTCCCACGCCGGCCTCGACGGTCGCGGCAACCACCGCGTCAATGCGACCCTCGATCGCCTGATCCGCCAGCATGACGCCAAAAAAACCGCCGTAGCCTCCCGATGTGTCTGTGTTGGACGGTAAAAGGGACGCCATGTACCCATCAAGGTGGTCGATGGTTGCCATTCCCTTGTCGAGCGCAGTATCAAGCCCAACGGCAGCCGGCACGTGTCCTGCGAAGGGTATTCCGAGTTCATTGGCTGTGTCCGCGACTGCGATAAACTCGCTTCTGCTGAGTCCAGGGTGAATCTTCAAAAAATCGTAACCCGCGGCGTGCTGCTCGCGAACCATTCGAGCGCCCTGCGTCGCGCTGGTCACCGAATTTCCATTGAATGACGGTCCGGACGTGATGAGTCGCGGCCCGAGCACCGCGCCATCGGCAATGTCTTTGCGAAGCTGGAGATGCGATGGCCTGCCTAACATCCCGCGCACCGTCGTCACGCCGTTCGCAAGATAAAGGCTGAAAAGACGACTGATTTGTGCGTCGTCGGTGCCCGTTACGTGGCCGTGCATCTCGGTGAACCCCGGCATCAGATAGCGATCGGTACCGTCCACGAGTTCGGCTTCCTCAGGGACCGGCACGGAATCGACATTTCCGATCGCCGTAATGATCCCGCCGTCGACGACGACGGTCCGGGCAGGAATCACTTTTTCGGACGTCATCGGAATGACGTTGACGTTGACGAAGGCCGTGATTTCAGCCCGAACCGGTAGTGCGACAAGCAGGGTCGCCAGAATGAAAAGAGTTGGTCTCATTGGTATCAAGTATCTCTGAATCGCCGGCCGCGTCAGGATATTACGGAAAGCAGCGTTTCGCGGCTGATATTGGCCCCACAAACCAATATGACCACCTTGCGGCCCGCCAGTTCTTTCTTCTTCGCGAGCATGCCGGCGATCGCGACACCCGCCGCACCTTCGATCATTTGATGTTGCGAATCCATGTACAGACACATCGCGGCCGCTATCTGCGCTTCGTCGACCAGTACGTAGTCATCGACGATGTCGCGGCACAATGCGAACGTAATGGCGCCAGGTTCGATACCGCCCGCCGTACCATCTGAAAGCGTCGGGCCGCTGGGCAAATCAAGAATCTCCCCCGCTTCCACCGATCGAGTCATTACGGCCGATGCAGATGGCTGACACCCAATGACACGCACATCCTTGTTGTGCTGGCGCAGGACGCTGCCGACACCACTAATGAGCCCGCCGCCTCCGATCGCGACAAAGACGTCATCAAGCTCCGGCAACTGCGCGGCGATCTCCACTCCGCAACTCCCCTGACCCGCCATGACTTCCTCATCATTGTAGGGAGAAAGATAGAACATCGCGTTTTGCGTGGCGTATTCGCGTGCGTGCAATTCCGTATCCAATCCATCAGTACCGAAGAAACGCACGTCGCCACCATAGGAACGTATGGCATCAACCTTCGTCGAAGAGGTCTGCTCAGGCACAAAGATCACGCCATTCACACCGAGTTTGTTCATCGCATAAGCGACCGCGGCGCCGTGATTGCCGCTCGAAGCGGCAACACATCCCGCAGCCCGCTGCTCCGGTGACAGTGTCATTAAACGATTGACCGCACCGCGCAGTTTAAACGAGCCCGTGTGCTGCAGATTTTCAAGTTTGAACCAGACTTCGGCGCCGGTTTCCGCGCTGAATTTCGGCGACATTTCGAGTGGCGTCTCGCGCACCAGCTCCGCGATACGTGCGGCGGCGCGTTTTGCCGAATTGGCCACATCAGGAATATTGAGTTCCCGCATTATTGGCTTACCGCCAGTAACGCAAACAATTCGAATAGCAGCTGCGCGGCAACGTGGGCCGTGTTTGTCGTCGGATCGTATTGTGGCGCAACTTCGACGACATCACCGCCGACAATATTCAGCCCCTTCAGTTCGCGGAGCATCATTTGCACCTGCAGTGGTGTGAGGCCACCTATCTCGGGCGTGCCGGTACCTGGCGTGTAGGCTGGATCAATCCCGTCGACATCGATCGTTATATAAAAGGATTTGTCGCCAACGACTTCTTTTGCTGTCTCGACGATCGCATCAATCCCCTGCCGCTCAACATCCTCTGCATGTATGACGGTCATGCCCGACTCGAAGGAAAATTCGCCACTCATCTCTGACGACCCGCGAATGCCAATCTGGACACAACGTTCGGGGTCGAGTACGCCCGCAAGAACCGCCTGGCGGAATGGACCGCCGTGGTGAAACTTCTCGCCGTCGTAAGCGCCGCCGGTATCCATGTGCGCATCGATGTGCACCATGCCAACGGGCTCTTTCTCTCCGATCGCCTTGAGTATCGGATAGGTGATTGAATGATCTCCCCCAACACTCAACGGTATTACACCGCTCGCGAGTACTTTCTTGTAAAACGCCTCGATGTCCTCGAGGCTCTTCGTCAGACTGAAGCGTGACCGCATGGGCACGTCGCCTATGTCTGCCGATTTCAGTACGCTTTGCGGAACCTCGTCAAGCACATGACTGTACGGTCCGACTCGCTCGATCGTGCGTACGGCTCGGGGTCCAAATCGTGCACCACTGCGATTGGTCACGCCAAGATCCATCGGCACACCTATCAACGCGACATCAAGATCCCTGAAGTCTTCGTTGTACGGCAAATCCAGAAACGTCGGCACGCCTGAAAACGGCTTGATCGTGTTACGGGGATTATCGGCTAACTTTTCGCCAACGTGCCGGAATCGCTCGCTAAGGTATTCCGATCCATCCGCTTCGGAATACAACTCCCTGAGTTTTTTCAGCTTGGCTTCGTCCACTTCCTGCTCCGCCTCGCTTCATTAACTCGCGAGTTTCGTTTGTTCGCTTACGTGTGCCAGCGTCTGCTGCAGGCTTCGATCGAGTTTTTCGATCAACTCGTCAATTTGACTCTTCGTAATGATGAGCGGTGGACAAAACGCGATGCAGGTACCGGCGAGCGCGCGACCGATCAGCCCATTGTCCTGGCAGGCTTGTGCGAGAAAACCCACAACGGATGGCTCAAAGGGTTCGCCGCTGATCTTATCTGCGACAATTTCCAGCGCCCCAATCAGGCCCTTGCCACGAACTTCGCCGACCAGTTCATGATCAGCGAACTCCCTGAGTCGTTTCTGCAAATAGTCGCCGACGGTTGCCGCATGCTCGAAAATTTTGTCCCGTTCGTAGATCTCCAGCGTTTTTAGCGCGACCGCACAACCAACCGGATGGCCGGAGTAGGTATAGCCGTGGCCAAAGACGCCGACAGCCGCCGACTGTTCGACCATTGCATCGTAAATATCACCGCGAATTACGGACGCGCTAATCGGAAAATACGCCGACGACAGTTGCTTGGCGAAGGTCATCATGTCCGGTCTGTCGATATTCGTCGTTGTGCAACCGAAGTCATTGCCGGTCCGGCCAAAGCCCGTTATCACTTCGTCTGCCCAGAACAGAATATTATGCTTCCTGAGTACCGCCTGTACCTTTTCGTAGTAGCCGGCAGGGGGAACAATGACGCCGCTTGCGCCGGTTATCGGCTCGCAAATCATCGCCGCAATAGTTTCCGGGCCTTCGTCGAGAATCAGCTTCTCCAGATTGCCGACAATTCGATCGACAAACTGGTCTTCGGTCTCATTATCTTTTCGACCGCGATAGTAGTGAGGGTGGTCGGTACGAAGAATACCGAGCGCGTCGAGGGGCGCATCAAAATGGGCCAGATTTGCCGGCAGGCTGGTCAGCGACCCCGCCGCTACGGTCACGCCGTGGTAAGCACGCTCTCGCGTAATGATCTTGCGCTTTTCGGGTTTTTCGACCGCGTTGGCATAGTAGCGCAACAACTTGATGAGCGTGTCGTTCGCATCCGAACCGGAGTTGCCAAAAAATATTCTCGCGTTCTCGGTCGGAACCATCGCGGCGAGCTTGTCGGCCAAATCGATTCCGATCTGGTGACTCTTGCCACCAAACATATGTGTGAATGAGAGACGGGACATCGACTCGTTGCTTGCGTCGATCAGCTCCTGATTACCGTAGCCGAGCGAGGTACACCAAAGCCCCGCCAAGCCCTCCAGGTATTTATTGCCGTTCGTGTCGTAGACATACACGCCATCGCCACGATCGATTATGAGTTGCTCGATCTGCTTCAGGTTTGTGGTCGGATAAATAATCGATGTCATGTGAACCTCCGTCCCTAGTGTACCGCGCCTGACCAACTACATCTGACCTTCGATTGGCAACAAACTCATCAGGCGCGTAAGCGTGCGGCGCCAGATCGTCGTATGCGGCTCTTTCCTCGTGATGCGTTCGCCATCGCGCGTCACGTACTTCCAGCGAATCCCGCCGGTCCGCGACAATCGCAGGCTGTACGCCTGACGCTGCAATGAGTCGCCAATGCTCACCGCGACAGACCCGGCGAACTCGTCCGACACAAGCGCCATTCCCATCTCCGTATTGATATAGAGTGAACGCGGATCGAGGTTGAAAGACCCGACAAAGATTTTTTCCCGGTCGACAGCAGCTACCTTGGAGTGCAGAGTAATCTTTGGCTTATGCTGTGCATCCTGCGTTGAGTCCTCGAGGTGAAGTCGGGGACGTAGTTCGTAGAGTTCGACGCCTTGGCTAAGCAGTGGCTTGCGATATCTCGCATAGACAGCGTGCACGCTGGAGTGATTCGTTGACGCCAGCGAATTGGTAATCACCACGACGCGCACACCCTTTCTGACCAACGCCGCAAGAAACTCTACGCCCTGACGCTGCGGCACGAAATACGGCGACACGATGATCACTTCATGGGCAGCAGACGACACCATTTGCCGCAGAAAATTTGTTGTCTCCCCGACCTGATTGCGCGTGAGACCGCGTACCTTGTCCGGGTGATCGAGGACCAGATGCGCCTCTGCCTCGATGAATGGCAGCTCACCGTTTTTTAGCTGCGTTATCAGACGGTCATGAATTTTCAGGAAGAAAGGGCTGCCTTCATTTTCTTCCAAATAGGTTATACCGCCAACAATGGTTTCGGAAATCGTTGGGTGCGCCGAAGGCGAGTCAAAGCTGTCGATGGGAATCGCTTCGTGCATATTCCAATACTCATCGAATCCGTCTGAAACCGCGTCAACAACGGGTCCGATGGCGAGCACATCTTCGTCAATAAACTCGCTGCTACCACTGGTCTGAAAATACTCGTCGCCCAGATTTCTCCCGCCAACTATCGTCACCTGGTTGTCGACCGTAAACGACTTGTTATGCATGCGCCGGTTAAGAATATTGAAATTCGAAATGAGACTGATGAAGCGCGAACGATGTCTCGGAAAAGGATTAAACACCCTCACCTCGATGTTCACGTGCTCGTTGATCGACACCAGCCCAGAATCAATTTCTTCGGTCAGGGCATCGTCCATCAGGAGACGGACTCGAACGCCGCGATTGGCCGCATCGATTAGCTTGAGACCGAGCAGATTTCCGCTGAGGTCATCCCGAATCAGGTAGCTTTGAATATCTACGCATTTCGCCGCCGTTTCGATGAGGCCAATCCGAATCGACAAAGCATCAAGTCCGACGTTAAGACGAAATACGCCGTTCTTGCCGCTCCGGCCCCGCAGCCACGAGGCAGCGATTTGACCCAGGCGGGTGTCCGCCGTGTCTTCTATTTTCAGGGAGTCCCGGCGCGTCGGCAACTTTAGATATTTCCGGTACTTCTCCGGCACGCGACGGCCGACAAGTGTCCGTAGAATTCCCATATCAGTAGACGCTATTCGTGAATTGCGTCGAGGCCTTCAACCAGGGTTGTCGCCCAACGGCGTGCCAAACGACGAACTTCGGACCAGGTGGTTACTGAATTGGCCCGAGTGCCAGTCCCCGTTCGCTCCATGTTGCGGCGCTCCACGGCACGGTAAATCGTTTCGCCACTTAGCGAATCACGTGCCTCCAGGACCAGCGTTGCCTCGCCAACTGACGACAGGAATACTTCGCTCCTACCGATCCGATCGGGCGGAACCCGAGACACGATGTCATGCAATGCACCGACCAGGTACAACACATCCGGTCCGGGATCTTCAACGAATGTGAAGTTTTTGCTCTTCTTCATTTCCTCCGCAAAAACGGCGCTGACTTCATCGACGAGTTTCTGTTTGTTCTCATCGCTGATCCAGTGTTCGGTGTCGCTGCTGTGACGCATTGAACTCGTACTCGCGTTCTGTTTTACGGCGCGAAATTCGAATTCGGCATTGCCCACGATAATCTTGTTATAGACCGTAAAGTCTATGTCCGGATCTGCCCAGGCGTTTGCAAAGCGCGAATTGCTCACTGGCGACAAGCCGTCAAAACTCAATTCAGCGTCAGCAGCGGTGTCGATTGTTGGCTCACCAGCACAAGCGGCCATCAATGCAATGACACACAGGCAATTAAGGTTTTTCATTTTTTGCGCTCTGTATGTTTGTTACGTAATCAGTTGATCTTCATCGAGTATCCCACATACGGTTGCGCCGTTTGACAATAAGTTATTTAGCCGCTTCAGTGCGTTGACAGCCCTCAATAGCGCGTGCAACGATGCTCGTACGTTAGATAAAGGCACACCTGCCGAAAGGCAGGGCCGCAAAGCAACCGGTCTAAGGGCATTTTTCGCGAAGAAAAACCTAGGGCAGCGGGGTCACCGGAGACGACAATGTCAGCAGTTCGCTTGAAGAATACGGGGCGCTACAAGCTTCGGCCGCCCGCTCAATCCGCCGAAATCTCACCCAGGAACACCAAATCCGTACTTGAGACGATGGATCGCGAGGCCAATGTGGCTTTGCCCATTCGACCGCAAGGCGCCGGCACCGCAGCAACCGGGTGTAACGAAAGCGACTCCGGTACCGTGCTACGTCTGTCCGGACTCGACCGTATAGTCAAAGTTGACGCCTACAATCACACGGTAACCGCGCAGGCGGGCGTCAGACTTTATGCACTGGCCGAGGCGTTGGCCGAGAACGGCCTCGAACTCATTGGCAGTCACGAGATGACCGGCAGGACTTTGGGCGGAGCTATCGCAGCGCCCTGTCTTGGTACAAATATCGGCAACATATCCGGATCATTCGCGAGCCAGGTCATCAGCGTTAAACTTGTCACGGGTGGCGGCAAGCCGATGACGGTGCACGCGGATCAAAAAAACCTGATGTGTGCCATGCGCTCGAGCTACGGACTGCTCGGCGTCATCGTCGAGGCGACGCTGAAGGTACAGCCAATCACAACCTTCACGGTAAGCCATCGCCGCCTCGAGACAGAAGCATTCTGTGACGTCGTTGACACACTGACGAATTCTGATGTCGGATTTCGATTTTGCCTGATGCCGTATCGAAACCGCGTTTACCTCGACCTGCGCCGTTACGCCGCGACGTCCGAAAATGCTTACAGCACTCCGTGGAAAATCAAGGACTGGGGCGAGAGCACCGTGTTGCCGCATATCTGCAAGTCACTCAATCGACTGCTCCCAATTCAATCGGTCCGTTATCGTCTGATCGATAGCGTCACCGAAGCGACACAGGGAATCGTCAACAGTCGCTTTGTTCGCGCGGGCACTAACTCCACATCCGGCACCCGCAGTCACACAGCGAGCAGTGCACGTCGGGTCCTGTATTCAACCTGGTGCTTTCCGGCGACGGACTTTTCTTTTGTCGCTCGTGCATTTCAGGATTTCTGTCACGCCACCTTCGACCGGTCCGGCTATCGATGCGATATGCCGGCGGTTGGTTATCGCGTGTGCAAAGATACAAGCGCCATTTTGTCACCGTCCTTCGATGAACCCATGATTGCATTGCAAACCGCATCGACACAAAAACACGGATGGGAAGACTTTGTTATTGATCTCGCCGACTTCGCCGAACACTGGGCCGGCGTGCCGATCTTCAGTCAAACGCGATCATTACGCGCTGACTACGCGAAACAGGTTTACGCGGATCGGCTCACCTTTTTTCGCAAGATCAGACGCCAGCTTGATCCGGAAGATCGTTTGCTCACGCCGTTCATGGCACAGTATTTCCAGTAATCACAGGAACGCGCGAAAAGACACGTAGGGTCCGCGGTAGTCAATGCTGAATTCACCGCTAAGACTCTCATCGCCTGACTTTATGTTCATACGATAGAAATGGTAGCCGCCGTCAATTGCGAAGTGCTCACCAAAGCGGTACTGGCCGGATAAGGCTATATCGAGGAGGTAGCCATTATATTTATCGAAGTCGAGCGCGAACATCTCGGCGTTCGCAGCAACTGACCATTTCTCGGTGAAGTTCGCCCTGAATCGTGCGCCAATCACAGGTAACGCAGTCGTTGTCACGCCGCGTATGGTTTCGGTGGCGCCAAGTACATCGTATTCAATGTCAGTTACGTGAATGCCGCCAAACAGGCTCAGGTCTTTTTGATCGTCGCGAAAGATTGAGTATCCGTAACCGAAGCGAATAACGCGCGTGTCGAGACTCGTCGTCACGGTTTCGCCAGCTGCGAACGTGACGCCCCGAACAGTGACGGGACCCGCTAAATCCCTGGTACTGCTGCGCGATAGTTCGAAATAACTTAGATCCAGGCGGTGGCGTCGGCCGAAAGTCCAGACTACGTCCACGGGCACCAGCGTCTCGCGATCGTCCAGTGCCTGCTCATCTTCGAGATTGACTGATGCCGGCAGCACGTCGACGTCCAGAATCACCTTCGAGGTCACGCTCGCAAAAAACGCGCCGACGCCCACCTCGACGATGGACGGATAATCGCCCTGAGCGTCACTACTCAAATCAATGAATGAATCCGGCGCGTAGCCCACGCCGATAAAGGCACTCCAGGCCGTCTCCTTGCTGACGATGGGACTGTTCGTAATTTCGTCAGGCAGAAAATCGACGCTGGCGCCGCCGTAGACATACCACGTGGGGTGAATTCTCCAGTTCACGTCCACGCTCAATCGTGGCGTTGTGGCGGCGCCCGGTGCATAGGCCGGCCGGCCGGGTGCGATCTCTGCGTCGGTCACTCCGTAGTAATAATTGACCAGGTCTTCCGACTGGTGCACGAACTCCAGCTGCGGAACAACTTGAAGTTTTGGTGACACAAAGGAATACGAAAACTTGAGCTCGTATTCCTGGCCTTTGTAAACGCCCAGCAAGTCAGTCGATGCGAACAGATCAATGTTCACCGGCCCCAAGCGCTTACCGACCGAGCCACCCCCCTGAAGAGTCCAGGTGCGGCGGCCCATGCCTGCAAGTGCGTCGCTCGAATCGTAGCCATAGCCCAGTGTTTGAACGCCTCCGATGACGCCATACGACCAACCACCCTCAGTGAATTTGCGTAAACCAAGATGACCGTTCCGCAGGTAAAGCACGTCTTCTGTATTGGTCGCGTGGCTAAAGGTTCTAAATAGCGGATACAAAATGGTGAAGTCGTCGACACCGTCGTAGTGGGATTCCGACCAGTACAGGTCCAGAGCCAGCGTGTAGTCATTGAGATCAATGGAATCGAGGAACTCGAGCAAGGGGCCTGCCTGTGCTTGAAGCGGCCACAGCGAGGTCGCCGCCAATGCGAGCATTTCACTGATCCGGCGTGACTGAAGGATCAAATTGGCCGCCTTTTTGCGCATTTTTGTACGGTAGTTCCTTCCCCGTAGATACTGAGTAGCAATCATACCTCTGTAAGCATTTGTTTTCAAACAGGTTTATCGACATAACGAATGCTTGGAAGTATTCGCTGGATTTTATATATCGGAGTGATAGTATGCATCGCCCCGATATATGCGTCTACGGACGCCGGACCGAAATATCATGGACGTAAAAACCGTTTGTCTGGGCATGCTCAACGATGGTGAGGCCTCGGGCTATGACCTGAAGAAGTATTTCGAATCCACTTTCGCGCATTTTTTCGCTGCCGGCTACGGTTCGATCTATCCAGCCCTGTCATCTTTGGCCGCGGCCGGTCTCGTCGACTGTCGCGAGATCGCGCAGGACGGCAAGCCGGATCGAAAGGTCTATCGAATTACAGCTGCTGGTCGAGAGCATTTGTTAACGGCACTGGAAAAACCGGCGCCCAGCCACAAATTACGATCCGAGTTTCTCGCGACGATGTGTTTTGCACACCTGATGACGCCGGAACAGATAGAAATCGTATTGGCCAATCGTGTCGGCGAAATCGAAAAATACATGTCGATGTTTCATGAATTGGAATCGACCTGCATGAAAGAGTGGCCGAACGGGATGCGATTTGTTTGCGGCTTCGGTAAAGCAATGACCGAAGCGATGCAAAAGTACGTTGAAGAAAACCGGGGCATGTTGATTGAGGATCCGGCTGCGCGGAAATCCGCAGCCGGCTAGAACGCACGAACAAACCAGGAATTGGAAAGATGGAATTGGGCATATTTCAAAAACACCGCTCGTGGCTGATTTCGGCAAGTATCGCCGTCGTCGTCGGTCTCTGGCTTTTATCCGGCCAGTTTGGAAATGACGATGTGGAAACTGGTACGGCGGCAGGCGGCGCATTGCTTAGCAGACCGACACAAAGCAGTGTACGTGTTCGCACACAAACGGCAGAAGAAGTTCAGCGCACGATTGTCGTAAACGGCAAGACAGCACCTGCCCGTATTGTGGAACTCGCCGCGGAAACCGATGGGCGGATCGAATTTATTGGCGCTGAACGCGGCAGTAACGTTGATCGCGGCAAAGCTATTGTTCGTCTCGACGAACGCGATCGGAGTGCGCGGCTGTCCCAGGCCCAGGCAACGGTCAAGCAGCGCGAAGTCGAATACGACGCGCGCGAAAAATTGAAGACAGAGAGCTATGTTTCCGAGTCACAGCTACACGAGGCGATCGCGGCGCTGGAGGGCGCCAGGACCGAGCTCATCCGTGCGCAACTGGATCTGTCCTACATGACGATTCGGGCCCCTTTCGACGGTGCATTGCAGTCGCGCATTGTTGAGGTTGGTGACTTCGTAAAACTTGGCGACCCGGTTGCAATGTTTGTCGACAACCGCACGATCATTGTTTCGGCCAACCTGTCAGAATTCGACGCTCGCTATGTCAATGTCGATGATACGGCCGAGGCACGCCTCGCTACCGGGGAAACTGTTCGCGGCCGAATTCGCTATGTATCACCGGTTGCTGACGAATCAACGCGTACGTTCGAGGTTGAACTCGAAGTTGACAATCAGGCTGGTCAGCTACGTGCGGGCGGCACGGCCGAGCTTCGCATTCCTGCCGAGCGAGTCCTCGCACATCGCGTCTCACCGTCATTATTAACCCTTGATGACGCCGGCAATGTTGGCATTAAGATTATCAATGCGGCTGGCAAAGTTCAGTTCATTGTTGCCGACATCGCATTGTCCTCGGCCGACGGCGTCTGGATAGCCGGTCTGCCTTCGACGGCGACGATTATCACGGTGGGCCAGGGCTTTGTCGCCTCCGGCTCAGTCGTGAACGCGGTGCCTGAAAGCGACATTGACACAGCCGTCGCCATCAAGTCCGGCGGAGAATAAGACCGATGCAAGTAATTGAATCGGCGATGTCTCGGTCGCGCACCGTACTACTGTCGCTCGCGGTCGTGCTGATTGGCGGTCTCGTCGCGTACCAGACAATTCCCAAGGAAGCCGAGCCGGATATTGAGATTCCGATCATGTACGTCAACATTACCTTCGATGGAATTTCACCGGAGGACTCCGAACGCCTGCTGGTTCGGCCGATGGAACAGGAATTGCGATCCATCGAGGGCATCAAGGAGATGACCGCAAACGCCTATGAAGGCGGCGCCAATGTTCAATTGGAGTTTTTCGCCGGTATTGATACGGATAAAGCGCTGCAGGACGTTCGCGAAAAAGTCGACAAGGCAAAAGCAAAAATTCCGAGTGAGGCCGAGGAACCCACGGTCACGGAAGTCAAGATGTCGCGGTTCGATCCGATGCTCGTGCTAAACCTGGCTGGCGAGGTTTCGGAACGAACGCTGACAACGATAGCGAAGGATCTAAAAGAAAAACTCGAGGGACTGAGCGGCGTACTCGAGGTCAACCTGGTGGGCGTGCGTGAAGAACTAATGGAAGTCATCGTCGATCCGCTGGCGATGGAAAGCTATGGGCTCGATCAGGCGCAGATCATTCAATTCGTCAGTCTCAATAATCGCCTCGTCGCCGCCGGATCGTTGCAATCGTCAGAAGGCCGGTTTCCGGTCAAGGTCCCGGGTGTCGTAGAAACGGCTGAAGACGTACTCAATATGCCAATCAAGGCGGTCGGCGAACGCGTGGTTCACTTCAAAGACATCGCTCAGGTACGGCGCACCTTCAAAGACGCCGAAAGCTATGCGCGATTGAATGGCAAAAAAGCGCTTGCTATAGAGGTTGTCCAGCGATCAGGTGCCAACGTCATCGACACCATTGCCGCAGTTAATGAAATTATTGCGGAGGAACGCACCTACTGGCCCGCCGAGATCGACATTGTCGCGTCGCGCGATAAGTCGAAAGACGTCAACGACATGCTGTCGGAATTGCAGAACAGCGTGCTTATCGCGGTCCTGCTCGTCTTCATCGTCATCATCGGAATTCTCGGCATTCGCTCGGCCATATTGGTCGGCGTTGCGATTCCGGGCAGCTTTCTGATGGGCATTCTGATCATCGGTGCATTCGGCATCACGATTAACATGATGGTGCTATTCGCGCTGATCATGGCGGTCGGAATGCTGGTCGATGGCGCCATCGTTGTCACCGAGATGGCCGATCGACGTATGGCCGAAGGCGAATCCCGCCACGACGCCTATGCTCGTGCCGCGATTCGAATGGCGTGGCCGATCATCGCATCAACCTGCACAACGCTCGCCGCATTCGTTCCATTGGCGCTGTGGCCCGGTATGTCGGGCGAATTCATGAAGTACCTGCCGATCACTTTGATCGCCGTTTTGTCGGCCTCATTGGTAATGGCGCTGTTGTTCGTGCCGACACTTGGGTCACTGTTTGGCAAGACCGGGGCGACCAATGCTGAAGCGCGGCGCAACCTCGCCGCGGCGGAAACCGGCGACCTCGACACAGTGACCGGCGTAACCGGCCGCTACGTCCGGTTTCTGAAGAGCTCATTACACCATCCCTGGAGTAACGTTGCTGCTGTAACGGTGCTCCTGCTCGTCGTTTACGCGATGTTCATCAATTTCGGCCGCGGCGTTGAATACTTTCCTGATGTCGAACAGCCATTTGGAATGGTCGACATTCGTGCGCGTGGCGATCTCTCGACCGACGAAAAAGATTTCCTGGTGCAGCAGGTCGAGGAGCGCATTCTTGGTATGTCGGAGATTGAGTTCGTGTACGCAAAAACCGGCGGCGGTCAGGGTGCCGAAGATCAAATCGGAACCCTGATTCTCAACTACACCGAGTGGGACCAGAGGCGCACGTCAAACGAGATTCTCGCCGATATTCGCGACCGCACCTCTGACCTCGTCGGCATAACGATAGAGACCCGCAAACCCGATTCAGGTCCGCCGATGGGCAAGCCGATACGCATTGAATTTTCATCGCGCTTTCCCGAATTGCTGGAAGCCGCGGTAAGCGAAGTTCGCGAGGAAATCGAAAACCACCCCGCGGTATTCAATATCGAAGACAGCCGGCCCCTGCCGGGCATCGAGTGGCAATTGCGTGTTGACCGCGCAGAAGCGGCGCGCTTCGGTGCGGATGTCGCACTTGTCGGCGCAATGGTCCAGCTCGTGACGAACGGCATCAAGATTGGTGAGTATCGCCCCGACGACAGTGACGATGAAATCGACATTCGTGTTCGTTACCCGCTCTCGAGTCGCAATCTGACGCAGATTGATGAACTAAGAATTCCGACCGCAAACGGCCTCGTCCCGATCAGCACCTTCGTTACGCGTGAGCCCGCGCAAAAGGTCAGCACGATTCGACGAACTGACTTGCGTCGCACGATAACGATTGATGCCGATGTGCGCCCTGAATACTTGCCGCCGGAAATCGTGGCTGAATTACAAGAACTCGCAGCCACTCTCGAAATCGACCCGCGCGTCGGAGTCGCCTTCCGCGGCAGCACCGAGGACCAGGCAGAGGACGAGCAATTTCTTGCCCGGGCAATGCTCATGGCTCTCGCGATGATGGCGATCATCCTCGTGACACAATTCAATAGCTTGTATCAGGCCGGTCTTATTCTTACCGCCGTTTTGTTCTCTACGGGCGGTGTTCTCCTTGGTCACCTCATAATGGGTAAACCCTTCGGCATCATCATGTCGAGTGTCGGCGTAATTACACTTGCCGGCATCGTCGTAAACAACAACATTGTGTTTATCGATTCCTACAATGTGTTGCGCGCTCGCGGTGCGGCCGCCTATGACGCGGTTATCCGAACCTGTGCGATTCGCTTACGGCCTGTTTTGCTGACAACCGTAACCACGATCATTGGCCTGATGCCGATGGTCCTGGGCGTCAACATCAATCTGATCGACCGCAGCGTGTCGATCGGCGCGCCGAGTTCACAATGGTGGACGCAACTGGCATCCTCGGTCGCCGGCGGACTCGCTTTCGCGACCGTTCTGACCTTGTTCCTGACGCCCAGCCTGTTGCTGATCCAGGCGAATGCCTCCGAGCGGCTCGCCGAGCGACGAGAACTCCGGGCTAACGGAAGACTTACCCAGCCCTCATAGTTTTTCAATGGTGACCTCGGCCATCGATGCGGGGACCCCCTCATCGAAATGGCTCGCTTTGCTGCGCTTTATTTCCGATGAGGGGGTCCCCCCACCCATGGCCGTCTCGCGGCTGACGAAATGGCGGCGGGCGGGAGACCCTATCGACCGAAGTAAACCGCAGCGTAGCGAGGCATGAGGGAGAGAGGGCTCACGGTCGCCGCCATCTCGTTGATATCGAACGGATTTTGGCCGAGCAGTCTGCGCCGCCCTTCTCATAAGCAAAATAGGCAAATTGAATGCATCCAAAACGCCTTCGGCTGCATCTAAGGGTCATGAACACCCCGAAAACACTGCGTTTCAGGTAAAACTTGCGTTATACCGAACTAGTGTTATACTTCACTACAACACTAACCTAGTGAATCGCTGAGAAACCGATGACATCGATCAAACAAACACTATCAATACTGGCCATTGCGGCACTGCCAGCCCTGTCGGGCTGCGGCACCGGCGAAGCCAGTGTTGTTGCAGAGGCGGAAACCAAGGCGGCAACGCCCGTCCCCGTCGAAGTGACCTTCCCGATCCGGGCCGATATCTACGCAACTTATGAGGCCACAACGACGATTGGCTCCGAAGGAGATGCGCCAGTACTGGCTCGCGTCCCGGGCGAGGTCGTAGAGCTCCTGGTTGAAGAAGGCGATTGGGTTGAGCAGGGCCAGACGCTCGCTCGTCTCGACGGTGAACGCCTGAGACTCGAACTGCTGTCCGCAAAAGCCAATCTGGACAAGGCTCGCGGCGAATACCAGCGATACGTTGATCTCAACGAGCGCGGCCTCGTCAGCAAGTCTATGTTCGACGGTCTGCGCTTTGACCTCGAAGGGCTTGAGGCGACTTACGAACTGAAGAAACTCACTCACAACTATTCAAGGATTCGTGCGCCGATCTCCGGCTATGTATCCAATCGAAAGATCAAGCTCGGGCAGAGCATCGTCGAAAGTGAAGAAGCTTTCCGCATCACTGATACCAACCAGCTGATTGCTTACCTGCAGATTCCACAAGCCGAACTTGAGAAGTTCGCCGCAGGACACACTGCAACGCTTGAAGTCGACTCCATGCCGGGTCACAAATACGCGGCCCAGATTGCACGTATCAGCCCGACGATCGACACACGGAATGGCACATTTCGCGCTACCGCAACGATCGGTAACGAAGCCGCTGAACTCGCGCCGGGCATGTTCGCACGTTTCTCGATTGCCTACGAAAAACATGCCGAGGCGATGGTGATTCCATTACAAGCGCTCGTCGAGGAAGACGAGCAAACGTCAGTCTATATCGTCAGTAACGGTGAAGTTTCACGACGTCAGATCGAAACAGGAATCGAGTCTGATGGCCAGGTCGAAGTGCTGGACGGTCTTTCAGGTGGCGAACAAATCGTTGTCATCGGCCAGTCTGCACTTCGTGACGGCAGCAAGGTTCTTGCCCGTAACAATTCGCAGGAACGTTACACAGGCTGATCAATCGCCGCGACAACGAGCTTGTCGCAAGGCTGCCATCGCTGGTTCAAGAGGGGAACCAGCCGCTAAATGGCAATAAGGGAGAATTCAATGAAGCTAAATCCACTTAGCCCGGCCGCGTTCGCGCTGATTTTCTTACTCGCTGCGTGCCAACAACAAGAAGGCGCGGCTGAAAACAGCGAAGAAGAGGCGGATGAAACGCCGCCCATTCCAGTCGAGGTCGGCAAGCCAGAGCGCGGCGATATTTATGCCGTATACACGGGAACCGCCCCAATTCAGGCGTTAGCCGAGGCCAATGTCGTTGGCAAAGTCGGCGGCGAAGTGCGGGAGATACTTGTCGAGGAAGGCGATACCGTCATCAAGGGTCAGATTCTGGCGCGACTCGATGGTGACCGACTGAGACTGGAACTGAGTCAGTCCGAGGCGCAACTGAGAAAACTCCAGCGTGACTACGAGCGCAACGTGGACCTGAGTGAAAGGGGCCTCATAAGCGAAGGCGACTTCGAGAAGATCAAATTTGAAATGGAGGCGCTGCAAGCCTCATTCAATCTCAGCAAGCTTGAACTCGACTACACACAGATTCGCGCGCCCATTGACGGCGTAATTTCAGAGCGTCTGATCAAGCTGGGCAACACAATTCGCGAGAACGATCCGGTGTTCAGGGTTACGAGCTTCGATCCGCTTGTCGCCTACTTGCACGTCCCTGAACGCGAGTATAGAAACATTGATAAGGGACAGGCCGTCAGCATCGACATCGATGCGCTGCAGGGGCCGGCCGTCGTCGCGAACGTCACTCGAGTCAGCCCGATCGTCGATCCGGAAACCGGAACATTCAAGATCACAATTGAAATGTTTGATGACCAACTGCGCATAAAGCCCGGTATGTTCGGCCGCATTAGCGTCGTTTATGACGAGCACACGAACGTGTTGCAGATCCCGCGCAGCGCGATTATTGAGGACGTTGGCCAAAGCAGCGTGTTTGTCGTGGAAAACGACATCGCCGTCCGCAAGCTTGTCGAAACCGGCTATAGCGACGAAGGCATGATCGAAATCACCAGCGGCCTCACCGATGACGCTGACGTCGTCATTGTCGGCCAGATTGGTCTGAAACCCGATGCCAAAGTCACGGTGATCAACGCGGATGAAACGTCACAACTGAATCTCGCTGAGAAAACCGACACGCAGGTTGCTGACTGATGCGTGCACTGATCGAAATGGCCACGCAGCGGCGCGTGACGATCGTAATGTTCACAGTCGCTATCGGCTTGTTCGGCATGGTCTCGTTGAACCGATTGAACCTGAACTTGTTGCCGGATATAAGCTACCCGACGTTGACGGTGCGCACCGAATTGACCGGCGCCGCACCCGTCGAGATAGAAAACCTCATAACCAAACCCATCGAAGAAGCCGTTGGCGTCATTCGCAATGTGCGGCTGGTGCGCTCCGTTTCGCGGTCCGGACAAAGCGACGTCACGCTTGAGTTTCTCTGGGGTACTGACATGGACGTGGCAGGAGTCGAGGTGCGTGAGAAGCTCGACATCCTGTTGTTACCACTCGAAGCGAGCAGACCCTTACTGTTGCGTTTCGATCCCTCGTCCGAGCCCATTATGCGGCTCGGACTTCTTTACAAAGATGAGCCCGCCACGGGTGCCAGGTCGACAGAGGCGCAGTTAAAAGCGCTGCGGCGACTGGCAGAAGATCACATCAAAAATGATCTTGAGGCCGAAGAAGGCACGGCCGCCGTCAAGGTCAGCGGCGGGCTCGAAGACGAAATTCAGATTCGTGCGGACCAGCAAAAGTTGTCTCAGCTGGGAATCAGTGTCGAGCAGATTGCTCAACGAATCCGTGCGGAAAATGTCAACTTGTCGGGAGGTCGGCTGGAGGAAGGCAATCAACGCTACCTGGTCAGAACGCTCAACGAATTCAGGGACGACGACGAAATTCGCGACGCGATCGTCGCCTACGTATCCGGCCGTCCCGTTTACTTGCGCGACGTTGCTACAGTAGAACGCGGGTACAAAGAGCGCGAAGCAATCACGCGCGTCAGAGGCCGCGAGTCGGTCGAGCTGTCTGTCTACAAAGAAGGTGACGCTAATACCGTTCAAGTCGCGAGACGCCTTGAACAACGTCTCGATACGATCCGCGACACATTGCCCGACGACATGGAGCTGACGATGATCTACGATCAGTCGCACTTCATCTCCTCTGCCGTTGATGATGTGAAAAGCGCGGCCGTACTTGGCGGCATTATCGCGATTATCGTTTTGTTCGGATTTCTACGCGACGCACGAGCGACGACCATTGTTGGCATTGCCATACCCGTTTCCGTCATCGGCACTTTCTTGTTGATGTACCTCAATGGCGTATCACTGAACATCATGTCCCTGGGAGGGATCGCACTGGCTGTCGGAATGCTGGTCGACAACTCCATTGTCGTGCTCGAGAACATCGTGCGTAAACGGGAGCAGGGCCAGGATGTATTACGAGCGGCTCAAAACGGTACGAGCGAAGTTGCGGCGGCCGTTTTCGCGTCCACATTGACAACAGTCGCCGTCTTTTTCCCCATGGTTTTTATCTCCGGCATTGCGGGCCAATTGTTTCGCGATCAGGCACTGACAGTTACCTTCGCTTTGGCATTTTCTTTGATTGTTGCCCTGACGCTGATTCCAATGCTTGCCGCACTCGGTACGGGTAGCCGTTACGAAAGCGCAAGCGAGCGCAAGCCACCGGGCCGGTTTACCCGCATGGTTGCATTCGTTGTACGGATGTTCGGGTTTGTATTCGCTGGCATACGCTGGATATTTTGGGCGCTGCTATGGGTGCCGACCTGGGTGTTTCAGCGTTTCTATGCGATCGTCGCTGCCGCATACCCAGGCCTATTGTCCTGGTCACTCAGGCATCGGCCAACCGTTGTTATCGCCGCGGCGCTGATATTTGTCGCGACCATGGCGCTGGTTCCGAGGCTCGGCACGGAATTGATACCGCAATTGTCGCAAGGCGAATTCAATGTCGATTTTCGCCTGAGCCCCGGCGCGACACTTCGCGAGACAGACGAGAAGATTAAGATCGCACAACGCGCAGCCGATGGCCTTGACGCGATCACCCTCAATTTTTCCGTCGCAGGAACCGGCAATCGCCTTGACGCAAACCCGGTCGACGCGGGCGACAACACCGGTACGCTAAGTATCGTCCTTGCGCCGGGGGCAGGTCGAGACGAAGAACAAGCAACCATGAACGAAATGCGAGAAGTACTCGATCGCATTCCCGGAGTTGAAACTGAATTTTCCCGGCCATCACTAATGACATTCGCGAGCCCTCTGCAAATTGAAATTTCAGGCTACAACCTGGAGCACCTCGCCGAGGTCAGCAAAGACATCGAAGAAGCCATGTCGGCATCAGACCGATTCGCCGACATAAGGACGACGATCGAAAACGGCAATCCGGAAATCCAGATCGTTTTCGATCAGGAGCGCGCAGCGAAACTGGGCATGACGGTGCGTGAAATCGCTGATCGCGTGGTCGCCAATGTTCGTGGAGAGTTGGCGACTCGTTTCACCGAGGAAGACAAGAAGATCGACGTCACGGTGCAAAGCATCGATACGCGCCAGTCCAGCATTGACGAGATTTCACGTCTGATTGTGAATCCGGCGTCAGATCGGCCCGTAACGCTGGATGCAGTCGCGCGTATCGACGAGGCGCTGGGACCGGCGGAGATTCGTCGAGTCGCTCAGGAGCGAGTCGCGATCATCTCGGCGAACATTGCCTACGGCGATCTCGGAGCGGCAGCTTTGGAGGCAAACGAAATCGTATCGAATACCGTCATGCCGAACGGAATAACTGCAATGGTGTCGGGCCAGAGTGAAGAGATGGAGGAGTCCTTCCAGTCGATGAAATTCGCGCTGGCGCTGGCCATCTTCCTCGTCTACCTCGTCATGGCGTCGCAGTTCGAGTCACTGATTCATCCGTTCGTCATCTTGTTTACCATTCCGTTGGCCCTCGTAGGAGCGGTCCTTGCACTCTTCCTGACCGGCACGACCGTCAACATCGTTGCGCTCATTGGCGTCATCATGCTGGCTGGAATCGTCGTCAATAACGCAATTGTCCTCGTCGACCTGATCAATCAACTACGCACGCAGGGCATGGATCGCTTTGCCGCAATCATGGAAGCGGGTACCGCGCGGCTGCGCCCCATTCTGATGACATCTTTGACAACGACGCTCGGGCTGGTGCCGATGGCACTGGGTTTCGGCGAAGGCTCCGAAATCAGGGCGCCGATGGCGATCACAGTGATCGGCGGGCTGCTGGTCTCGACCTTGTTGACGCTGGTCGTCATCCCGGTCGTGTATTCCCTGCTGGATCGTAAGCGCTGGCCCGAAGTGGCCACGGGACCTGTAACGCAGGAGTCATTTGGGTGAAGCACACCGAGATATCGCTCGCGAGGCCCGTTACGACGATGGTAATTTTCGTTGCACTTGCTCTTATCGGGCTGATCGCGTCGCGACTCCTGCCGCTCGAGAAGTTTCCCGACATTGAATTCCCGGGAATATTCATCCAGATCCCCTACTCGGGTTCGACGCCCGAAGAAGTTGAACGTCTGATCACTCGCCCGGTCGAGGGGGCGTTGGCGACGCTCTCCGGCGTAGAACATATGTATTCAAGATCAACCTCAGACCAGGCGGAGATTTTTCTCGAATTCGACTGGGACCAGAAAATGGGTGCCAAGGGCATCGAGGCGCGTGCCAAAGTCGACGGTATTCGGGATCAGTTACCCGAGGATGTTCGACGAGTTCTGGTATTTACGGGTTCGCTCGGCGACCAGCCGGTGCTGCAGTTGCGCATCTCAAGCGACCTGGACCTGTCCGACAAATACGACCTCCTCGACCGGCTGCTCAAGAGAAGGCTCGAACGCCTAGAAGGCGTGTCCCAGGTACAACTGCACGGCGTCGACCCTCGCGAAATCAGGGTCCTGCTTCGCTCAGACAGCCTCGCCGCCTATGGAGTCGATATTGCGAGTGTCAGAGAGCTGCTGATCAGCAGCAATTTCGCGGTCAGCGCGGGGCAAATAACCACTCGCGACCAGCGACTGAGCGTTCGCCCGCGCGGCGAATTCTCGAACGTTGATGACATTCGAAATCTCACGCTGAATGCCACGGGTTTGCGTCTGGGCGACGTCGCCGACGTTGAATTACGCACGCCGGACCGGAACTACGGACGCCATCTCGATCAGGACTACGCCATTGGCGTGGCGATCAGCAAATCCACAGGCTCGAACCTCGTCGATGTCACCGACCGCGTTGTCGCCGAAGTCGAGGAAATCGGCAAGCTGCCGCAGATGAGCGGCATCAATATTTTCCCACTCGACAATCAGGGCGATAGCGTGCGCGAATCGCTGTCCGATCTATTGAATGCAGGCCTCCTCGGCGGCTTGCTCGCGATTATCGTGCTGTACCTGTTTCTGCGACAGATCACGACGACGTTGATCGTTACTGCGTCGGTGCCGTTTTCATTGCTTATTACGCTCGGAGCGCTCTACTTCGCAGGACTGTCCCTGAATATTCTCTCGATGATGGGCCTGATGCTCGCCGTTGGCATGCTGGTCGACAACGCCGTCGTTGTCACCGAAAGCGTATTCCGTCATCGCAGCGAAAATCCGGACGAGCCTTTCAAGGCAACGATGAAGGGCGTGCATGAAGTGGGCCTCGCCATCATCGCAGGAACCCTTACAACCGTTGTCGTCTTCGCGCCAATCATATTTGGCGTCAAGACCGACATCATGGTGTTTCTGACGCATGTCGCAATCACCATCATCGTGGCCTTACTCGCATCATTGTTGATCGCACAGACGCTGGTGCCGATGCTCGCGGCGCGTGTTTCGATTCCGCCGACGCCCAAATCCGGCGCATACATGGATCGCCTGACAAAACGCTATACGCGCAGTCTTAATTGGGAGCTGAAACATCCGTGGTGGACAGCGCTCGGCATCTTTCTGATTTGTGTCATCGGCGTGCTGCCAATGATGCTGGATCTCGTGAAGTTCGATATGTTTCCGCAGGACGTCGGTCGGCGCCTGTTCATGCCCTATCACGTCGAAGGCCAGCACCCGCTCGAACGTGTTGAAGCTAACGTGGATACGATTGAGGACTACCTGTATTCGAACCAGGAGAAGTTCAATATTCGCAGCGTCTACAGCTATTTCGATCAAGGTCGTGCCGAGTCGACCATTCTGTTGACGGACGAGGAAGACGCAACGCTATCAACCAGGGAAATTATCGATCTGATCGAAAAGGATTTACCGACAATCGCTTTGGGCAAACCGAGCTTTCAGTTCGACCAGCAGGGAGGTGGCGAAGGCTTCTCGCTGCAAATTAGCGGCGACTCAACGTTCGTCCTGAACGCGCTGAGCAAGGAAGTCGAACGTGCGCTGTCGACCATTGACGGGCTGAAGGAGAACAGCGTCGTTAGCGATGCTGAGGCCGGTGATAAGGAAGTGAGCGTCATCATAGACCGCGACCGCGCGGCCGCGGTCGGAATGACCGCCGCCAGCATTGCGCAATCGATCAGCATCGCCATGCGCGGTGAGAATCTGCGTGAGTTTCGTGGCGATCTCGGTGAGGTTGCCGTTCGCCTCGCATTTCGTGAGGACGACAAGCAAAGTATCGAGCAGCTGTTGAACCTTCCCTTGTATACACCGGATGGACGTCGTATCACGCTCGGCAGTGTCGCCACGACACGAATCGGTCGGTCACCCGACACGATTCGCCGCGTGGACCGGCAGACCGCTCTGGTCCTGAACGCAACACTCGAAGACGATGCGACGATGGACAACATTCGACCCCGCGTCGAGAGCATGATGGAACAAATTGAGCTGGATGCCGGCTACAGCTGGAAATTCGGTCGTGGTTTCGACGAGGAAGATGAAACGCAGGCCATGATGCTAACCAACATCCTGCTCGGCATCGCGTGTATTTTCCTCGTGATGGCCGCCTTGTTCGAGTCACTGTTGCTGCCGTTCTCGATCATCCTTGGCTCGATCCTGTTTTCGATCTTCGGCGTTTTTCTGTTCTTTGCTGTTACAGGCACGACGTTCTCGTTTATGGCCATGATCGGGATAATGATCCTAATCGGCGTCGTGGTGAATAACGGCATCGTGCTGGTCGATCACATCAACAATTTGCGTCAGGAAAACATGAGTCGAAATGAAGCGATCGTAACTGCCGGCCGAGATCGACTGCGACCTATTTTGATGACGGTCGCAACGACGATTGTCGGTTTGGCGCCGCTGGCGCTGGGAACGACTCAGGTAGGCGGGGATGGTCCGCCGTACTACCCGATGGCCCGTGCCATCATCGGCGGACTCGCGTTCTCAACCGTTGTCTCTCTACTCGTCGTTCCCGCCCTGTACGTTTACTTCGACAATCTCGCTGGCTGGGGCAGGAAGGTTATGCGGACGGCCCGCGGTGCTGCGCCGGCTGCAATGACCCGGAGTACGGCAGGCGCCGACGCCTGAGGACGAAAGTACCTGCCGCAACGAAGGCGAGAATCGCCAGCGTCCACACATCTGTTGCGCCGCCACCACCACCGTGATTTATGACCGTGGGTTGCGGGGACACTCCCGGTGCATCACGATTTGCATCTTCGAGTGGCAAAAAGGCCAGTTCAGAAGTGTTCTCCGGACCCATGTCCGCCACGAACGAATTATCGAACGTGTCGAACAATTCAATAAGAATGTCGTAGCTTCCTGACGGGTAACCAGACACCAGATCGGTAACGATGACGTATTCGTCGGTGCCTGAGGTGCCATTGATAATAAAGTTGTCAGTCGCCGCGTATTCGGTCCACGGACCGCCTTCCAGGCTCAGGTAAACGACCGCGTAGACCTCGGCACGGGAATAGACGGTGTCGGCGTCAAACAGTAGATCGATGCCGGCGAAATACCCGTCCCTGTCGTTGTCGCCAAACAATTCGACGTCCGCCGCGTAAAACCAGAAATCCATGTTCGGCGCGCTCAATGTGCTTACCCCTGAATCTGCCTTGGAGCTCCGAAGCGCGGTTTTGTCGCGCGTTTCGGATGTCGCGATCGGCGCGAGTTCGTCCTCGCTGATTTTATCGGGGGCCAATTGGGATCGTCCCTGCTGTGAGTAAAAGGAGCTTACCGATCTGCGCATCTCCGCATCACCGCTCGACTCGTCTGCCATAAGAACAGAACTTGCCAATATCGCGATCACGGCGAATGCCCATATGAATGCCTGCGACCACGTAAATTGCTCTTCGTTTAGCTTGCTCATGATTCTGACCTTCCTTCCCGCTTTAACTTTGCGTGTGACCATTTAAGTACGCGGCGCATGAATTACAGCTGAACCTGTAGGCATATTTGAAAAGCCATGCGATTATGTTCAGCTGCGGTTTAGTTTCGTTTAGAAAATTCGGTAAATGACTCAGAAAAATCACGAAGATTCGGTTGGCACGGCAGTCGCCTGGCTTTTGTTCGGCGTTGCGGGCGGGCTTGGCCTGGATTTGACCGCCAAGGAATTATTGATCACTTACTCGCTCAATCAATTCATCTTTCTGCGTAGCTTCGTGGGCCTGTTGATTTTCCTGTTGCTGGCGCGGCAATTTGGAGGCCTGAAAAGCCTCGTGACGCAACGCTGGAAATGGCATCTGCTGCGTGTTTTTCTTGCCACTTGCACCATGTTCGGTTTTTTCTATGGTCTCGCCCGCATGCCGCTGGTGAATGCATTGACACTCGCATTTACGGCGCCGCTTATTGTGACAGCCCTGTCGGTCCCGTTCCTTGGCGAGCACGTAGGTTGGCGGCGGTGGATGGCAGTGATCGTCGGCTTTGGTGGAGTACTGCTGATTCTTCGGCCGGGCGCTGGCCTCTTGTCTTTCGCTTCGATCGCAGTGCTGATTGCAGCCGTATGTTATGCCGCGCTCGCATTAACCGCCCGCCATCTTGGCAAGACCGAAAACAGTTTTTCCCTGTCGGTTTACGCCACGGCAGGTCCCATGTTGGCATCGGCAGTGCTGATGCTTAATGAGCCCTGGAAGATGCCGGACGCCACCGGCTGGGTTCTTTTCCTGCTGGCGGGAATCTGCTCAGTGATTGCCTGGATCGGCATCGTCGGCGGTTATCGCAGAGCCTCTCCCGCGCTGCTTTCGCCGTTTGAATACACGGCCCTGATTGGCGGCGCGTTGGCCGGTTACCTGATCTGGGATGAGGTGCCCGATCGCTGGGTGGTCATTGGCGCGCTCATTATCATTGCGTCGGGGCTGTTTATCGTCTACCGGGAGATCTGGCTGGTACGCGGCCGCGCGCATGCAGCCCCGGCCAAACTCCCGGGACTGGGACCTTGACTCTGTTTCTAGCTTTCCTCTGGATAAGGGCCCGAATGTAAACCGGCGATCTGCGCGGGCGTCACGCCCATTGCCGTTGCCGTGCGGTTGAAGAAATCAACCTCCAATACACTAACGTCGGAATCGCTGCGAAACACGTCGGCCAACGCCTGAATAGCCTGGCCGCGATGCTCAGGTTTCATTCTGTGTGCGACCTTACCGAGATACTTGCGCAAATTGGCTTCCGCATAAAGTTCGGCACGCGCCGCGACGCGGACGTCCACTGCACTGACCTCTTCTCCGGTGTGTTCCTTGATAATTTCGCGTATCCGGTCAACCTCAACATTCTGGATGTTGATGTCGGCGTCGGCCGCGCGGGCCAGGGTCATCAGTAATACTTCCTTGAACAGTTCGTTCTGCTGGTCGTCCGTAACATCGGAGCCGCCGAAGATATTCAATACGTTCTTGAGATCTGCGATTGCCATTATTTTCTCACTCTTAAGGTTGGGTTCTTATTCAATGCGTTCCCGCATCGCAGGCATTAGCAAAGTATATACAGGAAAAACGCCTATTTATCCTGTTCTCAGCGCCGCAGCATGACAGGATGTGCCGGGGAGCTGCCTAGAATAACCCATTAAGAGTCGCTTTTACACCGTTGTTTTATGGCGAAGTTTTCTCTTGCATTTTGGATATTCCGAGACATACTTATGCACGGGCAAACAACATGAAAGGAGGTGATCCATGTCTAGTGAGATTGAAAAGGTATCGCAAACGCCGGTCATTCTTATTTGGATAATGGAGCAACCTTCCGCTATCCACTGACCAGCATTTCGGTACACGTCTCACGAAAGACCGCCGCAAGGCGGTCTTTCTCTATGAGAGAAAGGCCGCCGTAAGGCGGCCTTTCTGGTTGCGTGAGATATGAGCTAATGCCGAATGTCGGTCTATTTTCGCCAGATGGCGATCTAGTCTTCCTCTTCCGCCATATCGCGGCGAACGGTTCCGAGATACACGCGGGCATCGTCGCACTCATACAAGCTAGGATTGAGTTCGCCATCCTTCATGTAGTCGCCTTTGCCGTACCGTTCCCAGTCTTCTCCAAGATCGCCGAAATCGTCATATCCCTGGACCATCTTGAAATCGTACTCCGCGCCGCCGCCGCCATAAACGGGAAACATCACCCATGCGCCGTTGTTGTACCCACTCTCCGTCTTGTAAGCATTCCATTCGCCGATTGCACCCAGGATGTCGGTGTCACCATCCGTAGTAATCGTGCAATCGGTGAACGTGAGCACAAAGCTACCATCGTTCTCATCGTCATTCTCCGCCGGTGCCTTGACCTCCGTGCTCGCAAATCCACTATGCGTTTCGCAGTCCGCGACGGCAGCAAAATTTGCCCGGTGCTCACTGCCGCCTGCAATCCAGTGATCGGCGCCCGCGCCCATTTCCGATCCCGTCGGATAGAACCCCAGCCAACCGAAATCAAATGTATCCGAACCGTGATAGACAGGGATCATTGTGGCGGCGAAATAATTCGTTTGATCTTCCTTGTCCATCCACTTGTTCCACTTGTCGACGGCGTCATCAAGATCGGCCGAGCCCATTCCTTCGTTGTAATTGCAGGTAAAGGTTTCAACTGGTGAAAAACTTGGCAATTCTTGTTCGTCTTGCGCAATAGTGGCGCCCGATACGAACACTGATGCTGCCGCAACTGCGGCAATCAGATTCTTCTTCATGTGTATCCCCTTGTTGTTGTTTTTCAGCTTATTTTTTTGGCCGGCGAGGTCCGATGCGTCAAGTATAGACCAGCGCAGTTCGACTTGTGTCGAGCTGCAAAGCCTAGCCTAATATTTCGCCGAGTGCGGTCAATAATTCATTGATTTCATTAGAATTATTGTAGTGGACCGGCCCAATGCGAACGGCGCCTCCAGTCTCGTAGATACCCAGTGATCGAGCAACTTCAAGGGCGTAGTTGTAGCCACTCCAGACAAAGATATTTCGTTCTGCGAGTGCGCGCGCGATATCGGCCGGTTTCCGTGTTTCATGTGTGAACGCAACCGTCGGCACGCGTCTGTCGAGCGCGTCGGCCGACGTGACGCCTTGCACCGTTACTCCCTGCATTTTTTCGAGCCCTTCGATCAGCTGTTGCGATAACGTCGTTTCATAATCGAAAAGGCAATCCATCGCCGCATGAATGAAAAGTCGTCGATCCGAAAAATTCGGGTAATTTGCATGGTATTCAGCACCCATCGTCTCGCCGATATTGGCGAAATAATCGACGGCGGCGGCCGTGCCGGCCATGCCCTCATGACTTTGCGTCCCGGTCTCGAAACACCAAGGCAATCCCTCCGGCGCAGGTCGCGCTTTGTAAGGCTCGAGTTGCTCCAGGACTTCGCGGCGCCCCCAGAGTATTCCCTGGTGCGGCCCGAAGAATTTGTAAGCGGAACACACAAGGAAATCGCAGCCGATTTTCTGCACGT